>Ga0265327_10000565_pt1 | contig 63101 bp, 58 predicted proteins | sample 41621metaG_FD_202089 | JGI IMG/M metagenome (GOLD analysis project Ga0265327, IMG submission 202089) | Rhizosphere microbial communities from Carex aquatilis grown in University of Washington, Seatle, WA, United States - 4-16-21 metaG | ecosystem: Host-associated > Plants > Roots > Rhizosphere...
GAAGAAGCCGAGGCCAAGGTCCGCCTCGCCATCCTGGACCAGCGCCTCGACGTCGCGCAGGTCGGCATCGAAGAGCTTCAGGCTGACCGAAGGATAGGTCTCGCGAAAGCCATGGAAGACCTGCGGCAGCAGGTGCGACGAGACCAGCGGCGTGGCCGCGATGCGCAGGGTCTGGCGGGCCTCGTCGCCTTCGGCCGAGAGCCTGGAAGTCACCTCGTCGAGGTCGGTCAGGGCCCGCTCGACGACCGGCAGCAGGCGCCGGCCGGCCGCGGTGAGGCTCACGGTGCGGGTGGTGCGGTCGAACAGGCGGCAGCCGAGCAGCCGCTCCATCTCGCGCACCAGCGTGCTCAGGCCGGCCTGGGTCATGTGGGCCTGTTCGGCGGCGCGGGTGAAGTTGCCGATGCGCGCCACATGCAGGAAGGCGCGCATCTGGCGCATCGACAGATTCATATCCTTTGATTATGAATTCATACGACATCTAAATTTCACGGATGAAGGCCGCATCGCTCTAATGGCCGGCACGAGACCGAATCGACAAGAGACATGAGCCAATCCGCGGAAGTGATCGTCCTGGGCGCCGGCATCGGCGGCCTGACCCTGGCGCTGAGCCTGCACCAGGCCGGCATGGCCTGCCGCGTCTACGAGGCGGTGGCCGAACTCAAGCCCTTGGGCGTCGGCATCAACCTGCTGCCGCATGCGGCGCGCGAGCTGTGCGAGCTGGGCCTGCAGCCGCGGCTCGACGCGGTCGGCGTTCGCACGCGCGAGTCGGTGTTCTTCAATGCGCACGGGCAACTCGTGTTCCGCGAGGCGGCCGGCATCGCGGCGGGCTACGACTGGCCCCAGTATTCGATCCATCGCGGCGACCTGCATGCGCTGCTGCTGGCCGCGACCCGGGAACGGCTCGGCGCCGACAGCGTGGTCTGCGGCCATCGCTGCCTGGGGGTGGAGCAGGACGCGGCAGGCGTCACGGTCCGCTTCGCGGCGCCCGACGGCGCGCTGCTGGCTCCGGCGCGCGGCGCGATCGCGGTCGGCTGCGACGGCATCCATTCGGCCCTGCGCAAGCAGCTCTACCCGGCCGAGGGCGCGCCAAGGTATTCGGGCGTCAACATGTGGCGCGGCACCGCCCGGCACCAGCCCTTTCTTTCGGGCGCGAGCATGGTCCGCGCCGGCTGGCTGGACCACGGAAAGATGGTCATCTATCCGATCCGCAACGACATCGATGCCGAGGGCAACCAGCTGATCAACTGGGTCGCCGAGATCCGGGCGCCCAAGCCCGCCCTGCAGGACTGGAGCCGGCCCGGCCGCCTGGAGGATTTCCTGCCGGCCTTCGAGGACTGGCATTTCGACTGGCTCGACGTGCCGGCTCTGATCCGCTCGTCCGACGCGGTGCTGGAATACCCGATGGTCGACCAGGACCCCCTGCCCCGCTGGTCGAACGGCCGGCTCACGCTGCTGGGCGATGCGGCGCATCCGATGGTGCCTCGCGGCTCCAACGGCGCCGGTCAGGCGGTGATCGACGCACGCTTCCTGGGCGGCGCGCTGCGCGACATGGGCGTCGGCGCGCAGGCGCTGGAGGCCTATGACGCAGTGCGGGTCAAGGCCACCACCGAGGTGGTGCTGACCAACCGCAGCAACCCGCCGGACGCGATCCTGCGCGAGGTCTTCGAGCGCACCGGCGGCCGGCGCTTCGATCGGCTCGAGGACATCGTCAGCCAGGCCGAGCTGCAGGCCATCTCGGACAACTACAAGCGGGTCGCGGGCTACGACCCGGCGCTGCTCAAGGCCCGGCCATCCTTCATCTGAACCACGAGGACACCATGCGCAAGCTGCTCATCCGAATACTTGGCGCGCTGCTGCTCATCGCCGGCGCCGGCGCGGCGCAGGCCTGGCCCGAGCAGCCGATCACGCTGGTCGTGCCCTACACGCCCGGCACCGGCATCGACCTGGTCGCCCGCGAGTTGTCGGCGCGCCTGCCGGCGCTGCTGGGCCAGCCGGTGATCGTGGAGAACGTGCCGGGCGCCAGCGGCAACATCGGCAGCGAGAAGGTGGCGCGAGCCAAGCCAGACGGCTACACGCTGATGGTGCAGGTCAACACCCTGGTGATGAACAAGAGCCTCTACAAGAAGCTGGCCTACGACCCGGTGGCCGACTTCGCGCCGGTGTCGCTCACTTCATGGGGCACGCTGCTGCTGGTGACCAATCCGCAGGTGCAGCAGGCCACCACGGTGGCCCAGATGGTGGCGGCGGCCAAGGCCCAGCCGGGCAAGCTCAACTACGCCACGCCGGGCGTCGGCACGCCGCATCACCTGTCGATGGCGCTGCTGCTGCAGGCCACCGGCGCCGACATGCTGCACGTGCCCTACAAGGGCACGGCCGGCGCGGTCACCGACATGCTCGGCGGACGGGTCGACTACATGTTCCTGCCGGTGCACGTGGCCCTGCAGCAGATCCAGGCCGGCAAGCTGCGCGCCATCGCCACCGGCAGCGAGAAGCGCCTGCCGCAGTTGCCGGACGTGCCGACGCTGGCCGAAGCCGGCATCCACATCGGCAACCTCGACATGTGGTATGGCGTGCTGGCGCCCAAGGGCACGCCACCGGAGATCGTGGCGCGCCTCAACAAGGAGATCGCGACGGTGCTGAAGTCGCCGCAGGTGGCGACCGCGTTCGAGGCCCAGGGCATGGTGCCCGCGACGTCGACACCGCAGGCCTTCGGCGCGCTGATCGAGAAGGACGCGAAGCGCTGGGCGGAGGTGGTGCAGCGCGGCGGGATCAGCGCCGAATGAGCGCAGCAATGAAACAGACTGCGTGCTGGCTGGCGCTCTTCGCCGCGGCAGCCGGGCCGGACGGCGCTCAGGCGCAGTCGGCTCGATCCGCCTTCGAAATGCCGGCCCAGTTGGCGCCCTTGAGCGCTGCGGGAATCCCCGCGCAGTCCGCGTGCGAAGGCCTGCCCGGACTGGCCAGTCTTCGACAACTGCCCGGCCTCACGATCAAGCAAGCCGTCGAGATCCCTGCCGGTCCGCTGCCCGCGGGCACGCCGGCCCCGACCTTCCCGCCCAACACGCCGGCCGCCGCGTTGCCGACTTACTGCAAGGTCACGGCCGTCATCGCACCGGCCATCGGCTTCGAACTGTGGATGCCGACGCGCGCCTGGAACGGCCGTTTCCAGGGTATGGGCAACCACGGCTTCGCGGGCGCGCTGGACTACGGCGACATGTCCTGGCAGCTGTCGCGCGGCTACGTCGTCGCCAGCACCGACACCGGCCATGCCGGCAACGATCCGCTGCCATGGATGCGCAACCCGCAGCAGCTGTTCGACTACGGCTACCGCGCGGTGCACGAGATGACGACCGGCGCCAAGGCCATCGTCGCCGCCTTCTACGGACAACCGGCGCGCTTCAGCTATTGGAACGGCTGCTCCACCGGCGGCAAGGAAGCCTTGATGGAGGCGCAGCGCTACCCGGCCGACTACGACGGCATCAACGTCGGCGACGCGAACTTCGACCAGATAGGCAATCGCGCCCAATACGTGTGGAACGGCCAGGCCACCTTCGCGAAGCCGGCCACCCGCCTGCCCGCCGACAAGCTCAAGCTGATCAACAAGACGGTGCTTGCGGCCTGCGACCGGCTGGACGGCGTGGCCGACGGCGTCATCGAGGATCCGCGCCAGTGCCACTTCGAGCCGCGATCGTTGCAGTGCAAGCCGGGTGAGGACCCCGCCGCCTGCCTCAGCGCCGACCAGGTCGGCGCGCTGACGAAGCTCTATGCCGGGCCGAGCAACCCGCGCACCGGCCAGTCGATCTACCCCGGCCTGACCGTCGGCAGCGAGCTGGGCTGGGGCGGCGTGGTTGCCGGGCCGACCATCTATTCGACGGCCGACCAGTTCTTCAAGTACATGGTCTTCAACAATCCCGATTGGGACTACCGCGGCTTCGATTTCGATTCGGACTGGCGCGCCTCGACCGTCGACCTGGCGGCCATCCTCAACGCCGACAGCCCCGACCTGCGCGCCTTCGAGCGCACCGGCGGCAAGATGCTGCAGTACCACGGCTGGAAGGACACGGTGCATCCGGCGATGCGCAGCGTGCAGTACTACGAGTCGGTTCTGGATTCGATCGAACCGAAGGCGAGTCGCGCGCGGCGCATTGCGCGGACGCAGGACTTCTATCGGCTGTTCATGGTGCCGGCGTCGAATGGCTGCGCCAGCGCTGGCCCGGGGGCTGATATGTTCGATCCGATGGACACGATCACGAAGTGGGTCGAGCAGGGGGAGGCGCCGGGGCAGATGGTGGTAGCGCATAGGAGTGAGGGGAAGGTCGATCAGACGCGTGCGTTGTGTCCTTATCCGCAGGTGGCTCGGTATCGGGGGAATGGGGGTACGGGGGATGCGGGGAGCTTTGCTTGCGAGGGGGGTGATGCGGGTGCGGTCGGGGCGGCAGGGCCGGCACTCAAGCGACGGTGAAGGCGGCGACGTGGATGCCGCTCGAATGCACCGATGGCGGTTTCGAGCTGAGCAATCTGTCATGCGTGTGCTATCGAGACCACCTAGCTTGCCCATGTTGCCGCTCGAAGTCCCACGACGGCAAGCCCTACTTCCCAGCGAAGGAGCGGCGCGAGCAGCAGGGCCGTCGTGCAGCCGCCGCTCAAGTCCGATAGGACGGGTCGATCCGATCGAGCAGCCGCAGCAACGCCTGCCAATCGCGGCCTTGCACATAGCGGTCGTCGCCGCGGAACTGGGCCGAGGTGCGCGCGCAGACCGCATCCGGCGGCACGACGAGCCGGCTGCCGCCGGCCTGCGCCGCGATCTGGATCTGGCAGGCCCGCTCCAGGAAGAACATCAGCTCGAAGGCCTGCGGCACCGTGCGGCCCATGGTCAGCAGCCCGTGGTTGCGCAGGATCAGCACATCCTTGTCGCCGATGTCGGCGACCAGCCGCTGCTGCTCGTCGGTGTCGAGCGCGATGCCTTCGAAGTCGTGATACGCCACCCGATCCAGCACCTTGAAGGCATGTTGGGAAACCGGCAGCAAGCCCTGCTGCTGTGCCGCGACGCCGGCGCCGGCCGCGGTGTGGGTGTGCAGCACGCAGCCGATTTCCGGGCGCGCGGCGTGGATGGCGCCATGGATCACGAAGGCGGCCGGGTTGACGTCGAGCCCCACGTCCTCGCACAGCCGGCCCTCGACGTCGACCTTCACCAGGTTGGAGGCCGAGACCTCCTCGTACAGCAGGCCGAAGGGGTTGATGAGGTAGTGGTGCCCCTGATCGCCCGGCACGCGGGCCGAGATGTGGTTGTAGATCCAGTCCGTCATCCGGAAATGCGCGATCAGGCGGTAGCAGGCCGCGAGCTCGACCCGGGCGCTCCATTCTTCCGGGCTGACCCGCGAAGCCAGCGTGGCGCGGCGTTCGGCCAGCAGCTGGGCGAGTTGGTGGTTGTCGATCATGTGGCCTCCCTGGCAACGTGCGCCGGTGCGGCTGTCGCGCCAGGCTTCGGAATGTGACGCCGGACGAGCGCGAGCGCGACCAGCACGAGAACCATGGCGCCGCCCAGCATGCCCAGGTAGGCAGCCGAGCCGCCCTTGGTGATGACCATCGCGCCGGCGAAAGCGCTCAGGATGGCGCCGAAGCGGCCGAAGGCCAGCGCCGAGGCGGTGCCGGTGGCACGCACGCTGGTCGGGTAGACGAAGGCGCAAAGCGCGTACATCGTCGACTGCACCGCATTGACGAACATCCCGTGCAGGCCCAGGCCGACGATCAGCAGCGTGGTGCTGGCGGCCGCATTCACGCCCTGCAGGAAGAAGGCGCTGGCGGCGGCACCGGCGCAGCACAGCAGCAGCGGCCAGCGCGAGCCGTAGCGGCTGATCGCCACCGCGCAGATCAGGGCGCCGAACACGCCGCCCAGGTTGTAGGCGGTGAGGCCGGTGCCGGCGACGGACACGGGCAGTCCTTCGGCGGCCAGCATCGTGGGCAGCCAGCTGAAGGCGGCATACACCGCCAGCAGGCACATGAAGAAGGCGCCCCAGATGGCGATCGTGTCGCGTGCCCGGCCGCCTTCGAACAAGGCGCCGAAGCCGGCGCGCTGCTCGCTCGCCTGCTCGGCCGCGTCGGCGAAGACGGTGCCCGGCGCGACCGGCCGCCCCATGCGGCCCAGCAGGCGGGCCAGCTCGGGCCAGCGGGCCGGACGGCGCGCCAGGAAGCGCGGCGATTCGGGCAGCATCACCACCAGCACCAGGCCCAGCAGCACCGGCAGCGAACCGCCGATCAGGAACATGTTGCGCCAGCCGTAGGTGGGCAGCACGAAGCCCGAGAACAGCCCGGCCAGCATCCCGCCCAGCGGCACGCAGACGATCGTCGCCGTCACCGCCAGGGTGCGGCTGCGGGCCGGCGTGAACTCCGCGGTCACCGTCGTGGAGCTGGGCAGCGCCCCGCCGATGCCCAGGCCGGCAACGAAGCGCAGCGCCGCCACCGTGGTGACGTCGGGCGCGAAGCCGATCGCGGCGGTAGCGAAGCCGAAGACGAAGACGCTCGCGATGACCGCCATGCGGCGGCCGAAGCGGTCCGCGAACAGCCCGGCGCAGGCGCTGCCGATGGCCATGCCGGCCAGGCCGGCGGCCACCGCGGGTGCGAAGGCATCGCGGGTGATGCCCCACTCGCGGATCATCATCGGAATGGCGAAGCCGATCAGCTGGCCGTCGAAGCCGTCCATCACGATCGACAGCGCGGCAATGAGCACGACCATCTTCTGCGTGGTGGTGAAGGCGCCGTCATCGAGCAGGCGGCCTATGTCGACCGAGTCGTCGCGCGCGCTCACCGCGGGCTCCGCCGGCGCAGGCCACGGCTCATGATGGAACGAGGGGGTCGATGCTCGCGGGCGCAGGCATGGCTGCTGCTGCGCGCCCGGATGGATGCGGCGTGGTTCACTTTTGTCTCCCTGGATATCGGCGCTCGAGGGCGCCTTGGACAGGGCGAGTATCGAGGGCCGGAGCCATCCAGGAGCGCTGATATTTCAAGATAAAGTCATGCCCGGACAACATGACTTTCGACCTCCAGCACCTGATCGCCTTCAATGCGATCGCCGCGTCGGGCAGCCTCGGGCGCGCCGCCGGCACCCTCCACATGACGCAACCCACGCTCAGCCGCACCATCCGCAAGCTCGAGGAACGGGTCGGCGCGGCCCTGTTCGAGCGCCATTCCAAAGGCATGCAACTGACCGACGTGGGCCGCGCCCTGCGGCCCCATGCCGAGCTGCTGCAGCGCGAATCCGAACGCGCCGACGAACAGGTCAAGGCGATGCTGGGACTGGCCCGGGGCACCATCCGCGTCGGCGCGGTCGCCAGCATTGCCTGCCTGGTGCTTCCGCTGGCCATCGGCGCCACCTGCGCCAAATGGCCGCGGCTGCAGGTGCAGGTCATCGAAGGCGTCTGGGACCGGCTGGCGCGTGCACTGGCCGCTCATGAGATCGATATCGCGCTGGGCGTCGCGGTCGACGACACCGACGAACTGGTGGCGGTGCCCGACTGCCTCTGGGAAGACAGCAGCCGCGTCGTCGCCGGACGCGCGCATCCGCTGCACACCCGGCCCGAACTCAGCCTTGCCGACACCCTCGGCGAGCGCTGGGCGATCCCGCCGCGCGGGACCGCGCCCTTCGAGCACCTGATGCGCACCTTCGCACGCCAGGGCCTGCCGCCGCCCGAAGTGATCGTCGAGACCCGCTCGGTGACCACGCTGAAAGGCCTGATCGCGCATTCCGGCTTCCTCGGCTGGATGCCGCGCCCGATGTACGAGGCCGAGCGCCGCGCCGGCCTGATCGATGCGCTGGTCATTCCCGGCGTGGACGAACGCCGCACACTCACCGCCTTCCGCCGCCGCGCCGGCCTGCTGCCGGGGCCGGCGGTCAAGCTACTGGACGAGTTGCGCCTCATCACCGCGCTGGATCGGGTCGCGCCGGATTGATGCGGTCCAAGCCACACGCGCCTGTCACTTTCCGCTGCTAGCGTGAAGGGCCCCAACGGAGCCCCGCGATGACCCAGCCTCTAGACGACGAACCCGCATCGGCCCTCAGCCGGCGCCGACTGCTCGCAGCCGCCGGCATCGGCTCCGGTGCGCTATGGAGCGGCCTGGACTCGCGGGCCCAGGACCGGGCCGCCCAGCCCGCCCATCCTGCATCCGCCGCAGGCCGCACGGCAGGCGCCGACCCGGTGACGACGCCGGCGGTCGCCGGGCTGCACCTGCAGTTCGGCGCCGATGCATCTCGGGAGATGACGGTCTCCTGGCACAGCCTGCAGCGGGTCGGGCATCCGCGCGTGCTGCTCGGCCGGCCCGACGGGTACTTCGAGAGAAGCATCGACGCCGAGGAGGCCAGCTACGCCGACGGCAAGTCGGGCCAGACGGTGCATGCCTGGCATGCGCGCGTCGATGGGCTCAAGCCCGACACCGCCTACCTCTATGCCGCGCTGCACGACGGCGCCGAGCCGCAGTTCGGCGGCTTTCGCACCGCGCCGCGCGGACGCCACGCCTTCCGCTTCACCAGCTTCGGCGACCAGGGCACGCCGACGCTCGGCAAGCTCTTCACGCCGCCTGCCGGCATGAGCCTGGCCGCGCCGACCTACGTCAACGACAACCTCGGCTCGCCGGCCGCCGGCGACACGGTGCTGGGCGTCGAACGGGTGCAGCCGCTCTTCCACCTGTTCAACGGCGACCTCTGCTATGCCAACCTGGCGCAGGACCGCGTGCGCACCTGGTGGGACTTCTGGAACAACAACAGTCGCAGCGCCCGCAACCGCCCCTGGATGCCCTCGCCCGGCAACCACGAGAACGAACTGGGCAACGGCCCGATCGGCTACCGCGCCTACCAGACCTATTTCGCGCTGCCGCCGGCCGAGGGCCAGACCGAGGTCACCCGCGGCCTCTGGTATGCCTTCACCGCCGGTTCGATGCGCGTGGTCGCGATCGCCAACGACGACGTCACCTACCAGGACGGCGGTGACTCCTACGTGCGCGGCTATTCGAACGGCGCGCAGAAGGCCTGGCTGCGCGGGCAGCTGCAGGCGGCCCGCGCCGACCGCTCGATCGACTGGCTTGTCGTGTGCATGCACCAGGTCGCGATCTCGACCGCCGACAAGTTCAACGGCGCCGACCTCGGCATCCGCGAGGAATGGCTGCCGCTGTTCGACGAGTTCGGCGTCGACCTGGTGGTCTGCGGCCACGAGCACCACTACGAGCGATCGCACCCGCTCCGCGGCCGACAGGCCAACAAGACATTGACGCCGATCCCCGCAGCCACCGGCACCGAGGTCATCGACACCACCCAGGGCACGGTGCACATGGTGATCGGCGGCGGCGGCACCTCGGCGCCTTCGAACGGCCTCTTCTTCAACCCGCCCTGCTGCCGCGTGATCACCGGCGTCGGCGAGCGCAGCGCGAGCACCGGCAAGCGGCCGCCGATCTACGTCACCGAGGACGCGCCATGGTCGGCGGTGCGCAACGCGGCCCGCGCCTATGGCTTCGCCGCCTTCGACCTCGATCCGGGCAAGGGGCCGGCGGACTTCACGACGATCACCGTCACCTACTACGACGTGCTGGATCCGGATGGGCGGCTGGCGCCGTTCGAGAAGTTTGTGTTGAGGCGGCCGCGCAGGGGTTGAGGGAGACTCCATCCGCCGGCGGCCCGGAGGGGCGCGGCTCGGCCTGGCGTTGAAGCGCCTGGATGCTGCGGCTCAACCCGCAGTGAAGCCGGCCGCCTGCACGCCGGCGATGCAGATCGCCTCGTCCTCGTCGCCGGTGCCGCCGCTCGCGCCCACCGCACCGACGATCTCGCCGGCGGCGGTCTTGATCAGCACTGCGCCGGTCTGCGGCAGGAAGCGGCCGTTGGCGGTCGCGGCCAGGGACACGAAGAAGTTCGGATTGCCCTTGGCGCGCTCGAGCAGCGTGCGGCTCGACACGCCCATGCCCACCGCGCCCCAGGCCTTGGCCTGGGCCACTTCGAAGCGGAACATGCTGGCCCCGTCCTCGCGGGCGAAGGCCTTGAGATGGCCCGATGCATCCAGCACGGCGATGCCCATGGGGGCATAGCCGGACTGCTTCGACTGCTTGCGCGCGGCGTCGATGATCTGCTGGGCTTGTTCGAGGGTGAGAGTGCTCATGTCGGGTGCGTCCGGATGGAGAAAAGAGCGAAAGCGTAGCGCACTCGGCCAGAGGCGCCACGGCGGCGATGCGCGATCCGCAGCGCGCGATCTGCAAGCGGCAACCGGGTTGCCCCCTCCTCAACGCGCCTGCGTGATCTTCCCCAATGCCCGAAGCGCCGGATCGATCTGGTCCGCGTCGAGATAGAGCCGCGTCGCTTCCGGATGGTCCTTCATTGCCTTGCTCCAGGCCGCGGCCACTGCCTGCAGCGCCCGCAGTTCGGGCTCGGAGAAATTCAGGGTGTGGCTGCGCTGCTGTTCAGCGGGCAGGTCGGTCTTCCGTTCTTCTCGCGATGTCATGTCGGCTCGATGGGTCGTTTTTTTGCGCGCCCATTCTGCCGTACCGGCCCTGAACAGCGTTCCGCCCTCAGGCTTCGCTCGATGCCACTTCGTCCGCGATCCAGCGCTCGAAGTCGCGCACCCGCTGAGGCACCGGCCGGTCGGCGCGCCAGGCCATGAAGTAGCCGCCCTCGGTCGGCACGCGCAAGTCGAATGGCTCCACCAGCCGGCCGCTTGCGAGGTCGTCGCGCACGAAGGCCAGCAGGCCGAGCATCACGCCCAGCTCTTCGGCGGCCGCCTGGTAGGCCATCGCGGCATTCTCGAATTTCAGGCCGCGACGGGTGTCTATGTCGCGCACGCCGGCCGCCTCCAGCCATGTCTGCCAGTCATGGGGACGATTGAGCGAGCCAAGGAGTTCCTGGTGCGCAAGATCGGCCGGCACCGACATGCCGGGCTTGCGCCGCAGCAGCCCGGGTGCACACACCGGCAGCAGCGTCTCGCGGAACAGCAGCCGGAAGCCCGGGCCGATGGGCGGACGCGGCTCCGAATGGATGCTCACGTCGATGTTGTCGCGCTCGAAATCGGCCGGCTTGTGCGAGGTCGTGATCTGCACGTCGATGCGCGGATGCAGCGCATGAAAACGCGCGAGCCGCGGGATGAGCCAGCGGATCGCGAAGGTGGGCGGCAGCTTGATCCGCAGTTGCCACTCGTCCGGCGTCTGCTGCAACTGGCGCGTGCCGTGCTCGATCTGGTCGAGCGCCACTCGCACGTTGGCGAAATAGCGCTCGCCCGCAGGCGCCAGCCGGATGCCGCCGCCACCGCGCTCGAAGAGCTGCACGCCCAGCCATTCCTCGAGCGTCGCGATATGCCGGCTGATGGCGCCCTGGGTGACGCAAAGCTCTCGTGCAGCCCGGGTGAAGTTGCCGCAGCGGGCCGCTGCTTCGAAGGCGCGCAGTGCGTTGAGCGGGGGAAGTCGGCGCATGGGCATGAATTTTACTCATGCCGACATGCCTAAATTGTGATTGCCGCCGCCATAGGGCCAGTCATAGCATCGAACTCCAACAAGGACCGGAGACGATCGATGATGAAGAAACTGCATGCCATTCTGGTGGCATCGATGCTGTTGGCGGCGCACGGAATGGCGACCGCCGACGACGCGGCCGCGCACTATCCGAACCAGCCGATCAGGCTCATGGTCCCGTGGCCGCCCGGCGGCGGCGTCGACACCACCGCCCGCATCCTGGCCGACACGCTGGGCCAGCGCCTGGGCCAGCCCTTCATCGTGGACAACCGGGCCGGCGCCGGCGGCAACATCGGCACCGAGGTCGCGGCGCGCCAGAAGCCCGATGGCTACAACCTGCTGATGTCCTCGATCAGCCCGAACGCGGTCAACATCAGCCTCTACAACCAGCTCGGCTTCGACCCGGTGAAGGACTTCGAGCCGGTCATCTACGTGGCGTCGGTGCCCAACATCCTCGTGGTGCCGGCCGACTCGCCCTACAAGACCGCCCAGGACGTCATCAACGCCGCACGCGCCAACCCTGGCAAGCTCAACTACGGCTCCGCCGGCATCGGCTCCTCGCAGCATCTGGCGGCAGTCCAGTTCGCGACGGCCGCGAAGATCGACATCGTCCACGTCCCGTACAAGGGCACATCGCCCGCCGAGGCCGACCTGGCCGCGGGCCACGTCTCGCTGATGCTCGACACCACGACCTGCGTGCCCTTCATCACGGCCGGCCGCATGCGCGCGCTGGCGGTCGCGTCGAAGGTGCGCAACCCGCTGCTGCCGGATGTGCCGACCTTCGACGAGGTCGGCCTGAAGGGCGTCTACGCGTCTTCCTGGTATGGCCTGTCGGCGCCCGCGCATACGCCGCGCGCGATCATCGACAAGCTCAATGCGGAAGCCAACGCGGCACTCAAGGCGCCAGAACTGCAGAAGCGCATGGCCGCCTTCGGCGCCGAGGTCGGCGGCGGCACGCCCGAGGACTACGGCCGCTTCATGGCCAGCGAGACGCTGCGCTATGCCGACATCGTCCGCGTCTCCGGCGTCAAGCTCGACTGAACGCGTCCTTCCATGCCCACACCCGACCGCGACATGCCCGCCCCTGCACCGCGCACCCTCTTCGACAAGATCTGGGACGCGCACGTCGTGACCCGGCGCGAGGACGGCCAGAGCCTGCTCTACGTCGACCGCCACCTCGTCCAGGACGGCTCCGCGCCCGGCTTCGAGATGCTGCGCCAGCGCGGCCTGCCGGTGCGGCGGCCCGACCTCGCCTTTGCGACGCCCGATCACTACGTGCCCACCGGTTCGCGCCGGCTGGCCGACATCGCCGACCCCGAGAAGCGCGCGATGGCCGAGGCGCTCGAGCAGGACAGCGCCGCTGCGGGCATCCGCTTCTTCGGCATCGACGACCCGCGCCAGGGCATCGTCCATGTGGTCGGGCCCGAGCAGGGCCTGAGCCTGCCCGGCAGCGTGATCGTCTGCGGCGACAGCCATACCGCCACGCACGGCGCGCTGGGGGCGCTGGCCTTCGGCATCGGCGCCTCCGAAGTCGCGCATGTGCTGGCCACGCAGACGCTGTGGCGGGTCCGTCCGGGGACGCTGCGCGTGCAGATCGACGGCCGCCTGGCCGAGGGCGTTTCGGCCAAGGACATCATCCTGGCGGTCATCGCCCGGATCGGCGCCGCCGGCGGCGTCGGGCAGGTGATCGAATATGCGGGCGAGGCGATCCGCGCACTGCCGATGGCCGGGCGCATGACCGTCTGCAACATGTCGATAGAAGCCGGTGCGCGCGCCGGCATGATCGCGCCCGACGACGTCACCTTCGAATGGCTGGCGGGGCGCCCCGAAGCGCCAAGCGGACCGGCCTGGGACGCAGCGGTCGCGCGCTGGCGCCAACTGCCCAGCGACGATGGCGCGAGCTTCGACAGGGAAGTCCGGCTGCAGGCCGAGGACATCGCGCCCATGGTCACCTGGGGCAACAGCCCCGAGGACGCCCTGCCCATCTCCGGCCGCGTGCCCCTGCCTTCCGATGCGTCGACCCCCGAGCGCCGCGAATCGATGCAACGCACCATGAGCTACATGGGACTGCGCCCGGGACAGCCGCTGAGCGAACTGGCGATCGACCGCGTCTTCATCGGCTCATGCACCAACGGCCGCATCGAGGACATGCGCAGCGCCGCGGCGGTGGCGCGTGGACGCCGCGTCGCCGAAGGCGTCGAGGCCTGGGTGGTGCCCGGGTCCGGCCTGGTCAAGCAGCAGGCCGAGGCCGAGGGCCTGGACGCCATCTTCCTGGCCGCCGGCTTCCAGTGGCGGCACGCCGGCTGCTCGATGTGCCTCGGCACCAATGGCGACCAGGTGGCGCCGGGCCAGCGCTGCGCCTCGACATCGAACCGGAATTTCGTGGGTCGCCAGGGGCCGGGCTCGCGCACGCACCTGATGAGCCCCGCGATGGCCGCCGCTGCCGCGGTGACCGGCCGGCTCACCGACGTGCGCCGGCTCCTGTCGGCGCCGCACTGACGACACGACGACGATCAAGCCATGGAAGCTTTCACACGAATCGATGCGGTGGCGGTGCCGCTGGCGCGCGCCAACGTCGATACCGACCAGATCGTGCCGGCGCTCTACCTGCAGAAGCCGCGCAGCGACAACTTCGGCGACTACCTGTTCCACGACGTGCGCCACGATGCCGAGGGCAGGCGGCGCGCCGACTTCATCCTCAACGAGCCGGTGTACGCCAAGGCGCGCATCCTGGTGGCCGGCGCGAACTTCGGCTGCGGCTCGTCGCGCGAACATGCCGTCTGGGCGCTCTACGACGGCGGCATCCGCGCGGTCATCGCGCCGAGCTTCGGCGACATCTTCCACACCAATGCGCTGAAAAACGGCCTGTTGCCGGTGCGGCTTCCGGAGGCCGAGGTGCGGCGATTGCTCGGCGAGTTGCTGGCGAACCCGGGGATGCACCTGCAGGTCGACCTGGAAGCCCAGACCGTCGGAAGCGCGAACGCGCCGGCATTGCACTTCGAGGTCGATGCCTTCGCACGGCTGTGCCTGCTGGGTGGCCTCGACGAGATCGATTTCACGCTGGGGCAGCGCGACGCCATCGAAGCCTTCGAGCAAAGGGCTGCGACGGCGCACGCTGCCTGACTCATCCACCCGAACAGAAAAGACCCTTGACCATGAAGATTGCAGTGATGTCCGGCGACGGCATCGGACCCGAAGTGACGGCGCAGGCCCTGAAGGTGCTGAAGGCGGCGATCGGACACTCCCACGCCATGGAACTGGTGGACGCGCCGATCGGCCAGGCCGGCATCGATGCGGCCGGCGATCCCTTGCCCGAAGCCACCTCGGCGCTGGCCCGCAAGGCCGACGCGATACTGTTCGGCTCGGCGGGCATGCCGGGCGACGAGGCGATTCCGTTCATGATGCGGCCCGGCGCCAGCCTGCTGCGGCTGCGCAAGGAGCTCGGGCTCTTCGCCAACTTTCGCCCGGCCTTCCTGTTTCCGGAACTCCTCGGCGCGTCGAGCCTCCGGCCCGAGGTGGTCGAAGGGCTCGACCTCATGATCCTTCGCGAGCTGACCGGCGACGCCTATTTCGGCGAGCCGCGCGGCGTCGGCCTGAACGCTGCGGGCGAGCGGGAGGCCTTCAACACCATGCGCTACTCGGAGCCGGAAATCGAGCGCATCGCGCATGTCGCGTTCCGCACAGCGCGCCTGCGCGGGCGCAGGCTGTGTTCGGTCGACAAGGCGAACGTGCTCGAAGTGATGCAGCTCTGGCGCGAAGTCGTGACCCGTGTCGGCAAGGACTATCCCGATGTCGAACTCACTCATCTGTTCGTCGATGCCGCCGCGATGCAATTGATGCGGGCGCCCAAGCAGTTCGACGTGATCGTCACTGGCAACATCTTCGGCGACATCCTCTCGGACGCGGCGGCGATGCTCACCGGTTCGATCGGGATGCTGCCTTCGGCGTCGATGGCATCCGGCAGCTTCGGGCTGTACGAGCCGGTCCATGGCACCGCGCCGGACATCGCCGGCAAGAACCTCGCGAACCCGCTGGCCTCGATCCTCTCGATGGCCATGATGCTGCGCCATTCCTTCGACCAGGACGCCAATGCCGGACGCGTCGAACGGGCCGTGCGGCGGGTGCTCGCCGACGGCCTTCGCACCGGCGACATCTTCCAGGCCGGTTGCACGCGCGTGGGGTGCGAGGAGATGGGCGACGCGGTGGTGCGGGCGCTGGAGGCCTGAAGCGCGCCGGTGATCGCGATCGCCGAGAAGGCGGTGGAACTGGTGCGGCGCGGCTGACTGCATGCCGCCCGGCCGGCGCGCGCTGGCGTTAGAGTGGGCGCTTTGGCTGCCAAAGGAGCAGAACATCATGAAGCCGCCTTCCGCTTCGCCATTCCTGCTGGCTGCCGTCCTCTGGGCCATGGCGGGCAGCGCCTCGGCGCAGTCCTGCGACGCGCTGCGGCCCGGCCTCGAAGCCGCCAGGTCCAGCCTCGAACTCGCCGCGCTCGAGGCGAACTTCGCCAAGGGAAAAGACCTGGCCCGCCAATCCCGGGTCGACCTGGTCAAGGCCTCGACCTCGGCCCAGAACTGCGGCTGCATGACCGGCTTCGCCTTCCTGGACGACGCGTCCTTCGAAGCCCGGCTTGCCGGCGAAGCCCGCAGCGTGCGCGAATTCTCGGACTACCTCCGGCGCGCCATCCACCATTTCGACGACAGCCTGGGCAGCCTGGAAAGCTGCGCGCCGCTGAGTTGAGCGGCAGGTCCGGCCCATGCGTGACGCGGCACCCGGGGCAAAATGGACGCCTCCCGCGTCAAGCGCCAGCCCCATCGCCCCACCTTCGATGAACGTCCAGAAGAGAAACAACATCCATGTCCAGGGCGCTGGACCGGCGACCCTCGTTTTCGCCCACGGCTTCGGCTGCGACCAGAACATGTGGCGCTTGCTGGCGCCACGATTCGCGGACCGCTACAAGGTGGTGACCTTCGACCTGGTCGGCGCGGGCCAGTCCGACCGTCAGGCCTACGACAGCGCCAGGTACGCCAGCCTCCAGGGCTACGCCGAAGACACGATCGAGGTGGTTCGGGAGGTCGGCGCCGGCCCGGTCGTCTTCGTCGGCCATTCGGTGAGCGCGATGATCGGCGTGGTCGCGGACCTGAAAGCGCCCGGTACATTCGCGGCCCACGTGATGATCGGCCCATCGCCCTGCTACATCAACGACGGCGACTATGTGGGCGGCTTCGCTCGCGAGGACATCGACTCGCTGCTGGACACGCTAGACAGCAACTACCTCGGCTGGGCGAGCAGCATGGCGCCGGCCATCATGGGCGTGCCCGAGCGGCCCGAGCTGGGCGAGGAATTGACGGCGAGTTTCTGCCGCACCGATCCGGACATCGCCAGGCAGTTCGCGCGGGTCACCTTCCTGTCCGACAGCCGGGCCGATCTCGCCCGGCTCCGGACGCCGGCACTGATCATCCAATCGTCCGAAGACCTGATCGCGCCGCTCGTCGTCGGCGAATACATCCACAAGCTGCTGCCCCGGAGCACACTGCGCATCGTCGACAACGTGGGCCACTGCCCTCACCTGAGCGCGCCGGGGCCGAGCCATGAGGCGATCGAGGCCTTTCTCGGCTCGCTGCAATTCGCCTGAGCCCCGATGAGCCATGCCATTCCCGGGCTTGCCGAGCTGTTCGACGAAGCACCCTGCGGGCTGATCGTCACCCGGCTCGACGGCACCATCGTCAAGACCAACAGCACCTTATGCGTCTGGATCGGCATTCCGGAACACGAACTCGTCGGTGCGAAGCGATTGCAGGACCTGTTCACCGTCGGCGGACGGATCTTCCATCAGACGCATTGGGTTCCTTCGCTGCAGATGCAGGGGTCCCTGGCTGAAGTGAAGTTCGATGTGCGCCATCGCGACGGCCGGACGATCCCGATGATCCTGAACGCGCGCAGGCGCAAGCGGCCCGAAGGCGAGTTCGACGAGATCGCCGCCTTCGTCGCCGAGGACCGCAATCGCTACGAGCGCGAGTTGATGGATGCTCGGCGCCGGGCAGATTCACTTCTCGAAGCCGAACGCAAGGCCCAGCACCTGATGCGCGATCGCGCGCTCTTCGCGGAGCAGATGGTCGGCATCGTCAGCCACGACCTCCGCAATCCGCTGTCGGCCATCCTGATGGGCGTTCAATTGCTCGGGCGTGTCGAAGCCGAGCGCCGCGCCCGCGTGCTCGGGCATGTCCAGCAGTCGGCCGAGCGCGCACAGCGGCTCATCGAGGAACTGCTGGACTTCACGCAGGCACGCGTGGGCAAGGGGCTGGCCGTGCAACCGGTGCCGATAGACCTGCATGGAGTCGTGCACGACGCCCTGACCGAGCTGCGACTCGCCTACCCCGGCCTGAAGATCGACCACCATGCCGAAGGAGCAGGCGCCTGCGTGGCGGATGCGGATCGGCTCGCGCAGCTGATCGGCAACCTGGTGAGCAATGGCGCCGCCTACGGACGAAGCGGCACGCCCATCGACGTCCATTCGGCCGTCGCTGGCGACAGCGCCGAGATCGTGGTTCGCAACCTCGGCGAACCCATTGCCCAGGAAGTCCTCGAGCACATGTTCGAACCGATGGTGCGCGGCGAGACCGGCAGCAATACCGTGCGCAGCGTCGGGCTGGGCCTGTTCATCGTCAGGGAGATCGCTCGCGCCCACGGCGGCGACATGACGGTCGGCTCGACGGCGCAGGACGGAACTTCATTCCGGCTTCGTTTTCCGGCCGGCGATCGCTAGCGTCGCGGCTCGTGTCTCTCGAATGGCAATCGCGCAATTCAGCGAATCGGTTGGCAATCGGCCGCGGCCTGCCGCACCCCTCCATCCGATGGCATGATGCGCGTCGAGTTCCACCCTGAACGGGAGACTGCCACATGCCCGCGACCGTCACGATCGATGCCTTCGCAACCCGCCAGCCGCCCGTCTTCGAGAGCAAGGAGGCCGAGCGCCGGCATGTGCGGGAGCGTCTCGCCGGGGCCTGCCGCATCATGGGCCGGCGCGGCCTGTCGGAAGGCCTCCTGGGCCACATCACCGTTCGCGATCCGGAATCGGCCGACCGTTTCTGGGTGAATCCCATCGGCATCCCGATGCATCGCGTGAGGGCCTCGCAACTGGTCCAGGTCGACCACCAAGGCCATGTCGTGCAGGGCCAGGGCGCAGTGAACCCGGTCGGTCTCCTGCTGCATACCGCGCTGCATCAGGCCAGGCCGGACGTGAGCGCCGTCTGCCATGCGCATGCCGCCGCCGCTTCGACCTGGGCATCCCTGGCGCGGCTGCTCGACCCGATCACCCAGGATGCCAGCGTCTTCTACGGCCAGCAGGCCTTGATCAACGAGCCGCGGCTGGTGCGGGATGTCGAGAGTGCCGGGCGCTTCGCGCGCGCATTCGGCGACAAGCGCGTGGCCATCCATGCGGGCCACGGCATCTTCACGACGGGTGGCTCCGTCGATGAGGCCGCATGGTGGTTCGTGCTGATGAATCGCTGCTGCGACGACCAGCTTCGCGCCGAAGCCGCCGGCAAGCCAACGCGCTACGAGGCCGAGGACGCGAAATGGCTCGCATCGACGCTGGGCGCGCCGCGCTTCGGGTGGCTGTCGTTCCAGGCCCTCTGGGACGACATCCTGCAGAGCGATCCGGACCTGAGGGACTGAGCCGGTTCAACCCGACCGTTTCAGCTCCCCGCGCCATAGGGCGCAAAGCGGCTCCGGTTCACGTCCACCTCCAGGGGTCGCCCCACGAAGGGAAAGGCGCGCTGGCTGCAGTCGGCACGCTCGCACACCTTGCAGCCCATGCCGATGGGTGTCGCGGCCTGCGGGTTGCGCAGGTCCAGTCCCTTGGCATAGACCAGGCGCGAAGCGTGGCGGACATCGCAGCCCAGGCCGATCGCGAAGATGCGCTGCTGCGACCCATAGCCGCCCTGGCGGCTGGACACCGTGCGCGCGATCCACAGGTAGGTGCGCCCATCGGGCATGCTGGCCAGTTGCGGAAGGATGCGCCCCGGTTGTGCAAAGGCCTCGTACACGTTCCAGAGCGGGCAGGTGCCGCCCGTACGGCTGAAATGGAAGTGCGTCGCCGACTGCCGCTTGGAAATATTGCCGGCCCGATCGACCCGCACGAAGAAGAAGGGAATGCCGGGTGCGCCCGGCCTTTGCAGCGTGCTGAGCCGGTGGCAGACGGTCTCGAAGCCGACGCCGAACTGCTGCGCCAGCAGGTCGATGTCGTAGTGCAGCCGTTCCGCGGCTTCGAGAAAGCGGCCATAGGGCAGCAGCAAGGCGCCGGCGAAGTAGTTCGCCAGGCCCACGCGGGCCAGTTGCCGCGAGGCTTCGTCCGCCAGGAAGGGCGGCACGGCTACCAGCGAATCGATCAACCGCGCCTGCTCGATCAACGCCAGTTGCGTGGCCAGCTGGAATGCCTGCTGCGACGGATCGAGCGCGGCCGAAAGGCGGATGGTGCGCCGCACCGGGTCGTACTGGCGCTTGCTGCCCGCATCGTCGGCGGCCGGCGCCAGGCGCAGCTTGTGGCGCCGCTGCAGCCTCCGCGCCAACCACTCGGCCAGGCTGCCCTCGGCGGCCGAAGCCTCTGCCGCCAGTGCCTCGGCTTCGCGATCGACCGCGTCGAAGTGGTTCTGCTGCGCGAAGAAGAAGTCGCGCACCGCCTCGAAGGGCATGGCGCGCGGCGCGATGGCATCCGAGCGGTCGTCGCCCAGGCGCAGCGCCATGGTCTCCAGCTGCTCCTGCGCCTCGGCATGGCGGCGATGCAGCGCCAGCAGCGCCCGGCCCAGCGCCGGCATCTGCGCCGCGACCTCCTTGAGCTCGGGCAGCGAGACTCCCTCCGGCACATCGGCCAGGGCTTCCTGCATGCCCGCGACCAGCCGCGCCTCGTCATCCTCCGAGAAGGCCTGGATGTCGATGCCCAGCACGCGATGGATCCTCAGCAGCACCGCGACCGTGAGCGGCCGCTGGTTCTGCTCGATCTGGTTCAGGTAGCTCGGCGACAGGCCCAGTGCCTGCGCCAGCGCCACCTGCGACATGCCGCGCTCGGCGCGCAGCTTGCGCAGGCGGACGCCCTTGAAGATCTTTTTCATCCTCGGGATTCTCTTGCTATTCGCAATCTTCGCAATTTCCCTGGATTTCGCTCGCAAGGATTCGCCATTTCAGCCCTGGCGCCGCAAGACCTGCATGCGTAGATTGCGAACACTTCGACAAGGAAACGAATCATGAGCGCAATCAGCACCCTCCCACGCGCGGAACAGCCGCCCAGCCACGGCTTCAGGCCGAAGAAGTCCGTCGCGCTCTCCGGTATCGCCGCCGGCAACACCGCGCTGTGCAGCGTCGGGCGCACCGGCAACGACCTGCACTACCGCGGCTACGACATCCTCGATATCGCCGAAGTCTGCGAGTTCGAGGAGATCGCCCACCTGCTGGTGCACGGCAAGCTGCCCACACGCCCGGAACTGCGTGCCTACAAGAACAAGCTCAAGGCGATGCGCGGCCTGCCTGCGAGCGTCAGGCACGCGCTGGAGAGCCTGCCCGCCAGCGCCCATCCGATGGACGTGATGCGCACCGGCGTCTCGGCGCTGGGCTGCGTGCTGCCCGAGAAGGACGATCACGCTCCCGCCGGCGCGCGCGACATCGCCGACCGGCTGATGGCCTCGCTCGGCTCGATGCTGCTCTATTGGTACCACTGGAGCACCAACGGCAAGCGCGTCGAGGTCGAGACCGACGACGACTCCATCGGCGGCCACTTCCTGCACCTGCTGCACGGCCGCAAGCCGCCCCAGGCCTGGGTGGGCGCGATGCATACCTCGCTCAACCTCTATGCCGAGCACGAGTTCAACGCCTCCACCTTCGCCGCACGCGTGATCGCCGGCACTGGCAGCGACATGTATTCGGCGCTAGCGGGCGCCATCGGCGCGCTGCGCGGGCCCAGGCACGGCGGCGCCAACGAGGTCGCCTTCGAGGTGCAGCAGCGCTACGACGATCCGGACCAGGCCGAAGCCGACATCCGGCGTCGCGTCGAAGCCAGGGAAGTCGTGATCGGCTTCGGCCACCCGGTCTACACCGTCAGCGATCCGCGCAACGTGGTGATCAAGCGCGTGGCGAAGCGGCTGTCGGACGAGGCCGGCTCGACCAGGATGTTCGACATCGCCGAGCGGCTGGAATCGGTCATGTGGCAGGCCAAGAAGATGTTCCCGAACCTCGACTGGTTCAGCGCGGTGAGCTACCACATGATGGGCGTGCCGACCGCGATGTTCACGCCGCTCTTCGTCATCGCCCGCACCAGCGGCTGGGCCGCACACGTGATCGAGCAGCGCATCGACAACAAGATCATCCGCCCGAGCGCCAACTACACCGGCCCCGAGGACCTGGCCTTCGTGCCGATCGAAGCACGGGCCTGATGGCCCGCCCGCGACCCGGGATGTCGTCCCGGATGCAGAATCTGCGCGCGGGCCGCAATGCCCGCGCGCCACGAAGCCGGACCACCCCATGAACCCACGCCACCGAAAGAAGCTCCCGGGCACCGACCTGGAATACATCGATGCCCGCGACGCCGTCGAGCAGCTTCGCCCCGGCGCCTGGGCCGGCCTGCCCTACACCGCCCGTGTGCATGCCGAGAACCTGGTGCGGCGCTGCGATCCGCAATTGCTGGACGAATGCCTGCTGCAGATCGCCGAGCGCCGCCGTGATCGCGACTTCCCCTGGTATCCGGTACGGGTGGTGTGCCATGACATCCTTGGGCAGACCGCGCTGGTCGACCTGGCCGGGCTGCGCGACGCCATCGCGGCCGAGGGCGGCGATCCGGCGCAGGTGAATCCGGTGGTGCCGGTGCAATTGATCGTCGACCATTCGCTGGCGGTCGAATGCGGCGGCTTCGACCCCGACGCCTTCGCCAGGAACCGCGCCATCGAGGACCGGCGCAACGAGGACCGCTTCCACTTCATCGAGTGGACCAGGCACGCCTTCGCCAACGTGGAAGTGATTCCGGCGGGGAACGGGATCATGCATCAGATCAACCTGGAGAAGATGTCGCCGGTGGTGCATGTGCAGGACGGGCTCGCCTTTCCGGACACCTGCGTCGGCACCGACAGCCACACGCCGCATGTCGATGCGCTGGGCGTGATCGCGATCGGCGTCGGCGGCCTCGAGGCCGAGAACGTGATGCTCGGGCGCGCGTCGTGGATGCGCCTGCCCGACATCGTCGGCGTCGAGCTGAGCGGCCGGCGCCAGCCCGGCATCACCGCCACCGATATCGTGCTGGCGCTGACCGAATTCCTGCGCCAGCAGAAGGTGGTCGGCGCCTACCTGGAGTTCCACGGCGAAGGCGCCGCCAGCCTGTCGATCGGCGACCGGGCGACCATCTCCAACATGTGCCCGGAGTACGGCGCCACCGCGGCGCTGTTCTACATCGACGCGCAGACCATCGAGTACCTGAAGCTCACCGGTCGCGACGATGCGCAGGTCAGGCTGGTCGAGCGCTACGCCAGGACCGCCGGCCTCTGGGCCAGCGAGCTGCAGGGCGTGCAATACGAGCGGCTGCTGCGCTTCGGCCTGTCGGGCGTGGTGCGCAACATGGCCGGCCCATCGAACCCGCACCGCCGGCTGCCGACCTCGGCGCTGGCCGAACGCGGCATCGCCGACGCCGCCCTGCTCGCGGCCGGCCGCGTCGATGAAGGCCAGGGACTGATGCCAGACGGCGCGGTCGTCATCGCCGCCATCACCAGCTGCACCAACACCAGCAATCCGCGCAACGTCATCGCGGCCGCCCTGCTCGCGCGCAATGCCAATCGCCGCGGCCTGGCGCGCAAGCCCTGGGTGAAGACCTCGCTGGCGCCGGGCTCGAAGGCGGTCGAGCTGTACCTGAAGGAAGCGCAACTGCTCGGCGAACTGGAGCAGCTCGGCTTCGGCATCGTCGCCTTTGCCTGCACCACCTGCAACGGCATGTCGGGCGCGCTCGACCCGAAGATCCAGCAGGAGATCGTCGAGCGCGACCTCTATTCGACCGCGGTGCTCTCGGGCAATCGCAATTTCGACGGGCGCATCCATCCGTATGCCAGGCAGGCCTTCCTGGCCTCGCCGCCGCTGGTGGTCGCCTATGCGATCGCCGGCACGGTGCGCTTCGACATCGAGCAGGATGTGCTGGGCATCGACCGCGAAGGCCGCGAAGTCCGCCTGGCCGACGTCTGGCCGAGCGACGAGGAGATCGATGCCATCGTGGCCCGGAGCGTCAAGCCGGCGCAGTTCCGCCGCGTCTACGAGCCGATGTTCGCGATCCGCTCGGACGACGGCACACGGGCGAGCCCGCAATACGCGTGGCGGCCGCAGTCGACCTACATCCGCCGGCCGCCCTACTGGGACACCGAGGGCGTCGGCGCGCTGGCAGCGACGCCGCGCACGCTGCGCGGCATGCGGCCGCTGGCGATCCTGCCGGACAACATCACGACCGACCACCTCTCGCCTTCCAACGCGATCCTGGCGAACAGTGCCGCCGGCGAATACCTCGCGAAGATGGGCCTGCCGGAAGAGGACTTCAATTCCTACGCCACCCATCGCGGCGACCACCTGACCGCGATGCGCGCCACCTTCGCCAACCCGACGCTGAAGAACGAGATGGTGCGCAATGCCGATGGCAGCGTGCGTGCCGGTTCGCTGGCGCGCATCGAGCCCGAAGGCCGGGTGGTGCGCATGTGGGAAGCGATGGAAAGCTACCTGCAGCGACGCCAGCCCTTGCTCATCGTCGCCGGCGCCGACTACGGCCAGGGGTCGAGTCGCGACTGGGCCGCGAAGGGCGTGCGCCTGGCTGGCGTCGAGACGGTGGTGGCCGAGGGCTTCGAGCGCATCCACCGCACCAACCTGATCGGCATGGGCGTGCTGCCGCTGGAGTTCAAGCCGGGCACCAGCCGGCTCACATTGAAGCTCGACGGCAGCGAGACCTACGACGTCGAAGGCGAGCGCAATCCCGGTACCGACCTGCTCCTGCTGGTGCATCGGCGCGATGGCGAAACGCTGCGGGTGCCCGTCACCTGCCGGCTGGACACCGCCGAGGAAGTCTCGGTCTACGAAGCCGGCGGGGTGCTACAGCGCTTCGCGCAGGACTTCCTGGCATCGTCCGCTGCCCACGCAGCCTGAACGGAAGCAAACACGAATGGCATTCGCAGCACAGATCAAGGTCCCCGCCACCTACATGCGCGGCGGCACCAGCAAGGGCGTCTTCTTCCGCCTGCAGGACCTGCCCGGGCGCGCCCGGGAGCCCGGGCCGGCGCGCGATGCCTTCCTGCTGCGGGTGATCGGCAGCCCCGATCCCTACGGCAAGCAGATCGACGGCATGGGCGGCGCGACATCGAGCACCAGCAAGACCGTGATCCTGTCGGCCAGCAGCCGGCCCGGCCACGACGTCGACTACCTGTTCGGCCAGGTCGCGATCGACAAGGCCTTCGTCGACTGGTCGGGCAACTGCGGCAACCTTTCTGCCGCGGTCGGGCCCTTCGCGATCGCCAATGGCCTGCTGCAGGCAAGGCGCGTGCCGGACGAGGGCTTCTGCACCGTACGCATCTGGCAGGCCAACATCGGCAAGACCATCGTGGCGCAGGTGCCGATGCGCCAGGGCCAGGTGCAGGAGACCGGCGACTTCGAGCTCGACGGCGTGACCTTCCCGGCGGCCGAGGTCGCGCTGGAATTCATGGACCCGGCCGACGAGGGCGAGGACGGCGGCGCGATGTTCCCGACCGGGCAGCTGGTCGACCAGCTCGAAGTGCCGGGCGTGGGCACCTTCAAGGCCACCCTGATCAACGCCGGCATCCCGACCATCTTCCTCGACGCGAAGGACATCGGCTACACCGGGACCGAGCTGCAGGGCGCGATCAATGGCGACAGGGCGGCGCTGGCGCGCTTCGAGGCCATCCGTGCCTGGGGCGCCCTGAAGATGGGCCTGATCCGCGACATCGCCGAGGCCGCGACCCGGCAACACACGCCCAAGGTGGCCTTCGTCGCGCCGCCCGCCGACTACACCGCATCGAGCGGCAAGTCGGTGAAGGCGGCGGACATCGACCTGCTGGTGCGCGCGCTCTCGATGGGCCAGCTGCATCACGCGATGATGGGCACCGCCGCGGTCGCGATCGGCACCGCGGCCGCCATCCCGGGCACGCTGGTCAACCTGGCGGCCGGCGGCGGCGAGCGCTCCGCGGTGCGATTCGGCCATCCCTCGGGCACACTGCGGGTCGGCGCCGAGGCGCGCCGGCAGGACGGCCAGTGGGTCGTCACCATGGCACGCATGAGCCGCAGCGCGCGCGTGCTGATGGAAGGCTTCGTGCGCGTGCCGGGCGACAGTTTCTGAAGCGAACGACGGAGTAGTCGAGCCATGTCCACCAAGAAGCAACTCAAGTCCCTGGTCGAGGCCCGCCGCGGCCTGATCGTGCCGGGGACCTTCAATGCGCTGTCGGCCAGGGTCATCGAGGACCTCGGCTACCAGGCCTGCTACATCACCGGCGCCGGCGTCACCAACATGTGGTTCGGCATGCCCGACCAGGGCTTCATGGGCCTGGCGGAGATCGCCGACCACACGGCGCGCATCCGCGACGCGACCACGCTGCCGCTGATCGTCGATGCCGACACCGGCTTCGGCAACGCGCTCAACGTGCGCCATGCGGTGCGCGTGCTCGAACGCGCGGGCGCCGACTGCATCCAGCTCGAGGACCAGGTCGCGCCCAAGCGCTGCGGTCACTTCTCGGGCAAGGAAGTCATCGCCACCGAAGAGGCGGTGAGCAAGATCAAGGCGGCGGTGGATGCGCGCCAGGACGGCGACTTCATGGTCATGGCCCGCACCGATGCCGCAGCCACCCTGGGCTTCGAGGCGGCGATCGAGCGCGCGCAGAAGTTCGCCGAGGCCGGCGCCGACATCCTCTTCGTCGAGGCGGTGACCGAGGCCGAGCAGGTGCGCGCGCTGCCGCGGCGCCTGGCCAGGCCGCAGCTGATGAACATGGTGATCGGCGGCCGCACGCCGATCTTCAATGCCGACCAACTGGCCGAACTGGGGTACGGCATCGTGCTGTATGCCAATGCCGCGCTGCAGGGCGCGGTGGCCGGCATGCAGAAGGCCTTGACCGCCCTGCGCGACGACAAGGAGGTGCAGGAATCGAGCGGGCTGGTCACGCCCTTCGCCGAGCGCCAGCGGCTGGTCGGCAAGCCCGAATGGGATGCGCTGGAGAAGCGCTACAGCTGAGGCAGCGGCCGGCACAGGCCGGCCCGCCGAGCCTCAGGCGGAGCCATCCATGCCCAGTCGGGCCCGCTCCCGGGCCAGCGCGATGAAGGCCTGCAGGTAGTCGGTATCGAGGTCCGCCTCGCGCGCGCCCAGGTGGATCTTCTTGGCGATGCCGCGCGGACCCAGGCGCACCGGCACCACGTCGACCTTGGCGGCGTATTCGTGCACCAGCCAGCGCGGCAGCGCAGCGACGCCGCGTCCGCTGGCCACCATCTGCAACATGATGTCGGTGGTCTCGATGGTCTTGTGGCGTCTCGGCGCGATGCCGGCCGGCCCCAGGAATTCGGTGAAGATGTCCAGCCGGTCGGTCTCGACCGGATAGGTGATCAGCACCTCCTGCATCAACTGCCTGGGCCTGACGTGCGGCGCATCGGCCAGCGGATGGCCGCGCGCCACCACCAGCACCTGCTCGTAGTCGAACACCGCCTCGAACTTCAGGCCGGGCTTGTAGAGCGGATCGGGCGTGACCAGCATGTCGATCTCGTAGCCGAATAGCGCGCCGATGCCGCCGAACTGGAACCGCTGCTTCACGTCGACATCGACGTCCGGCCACGCGGCCAGGTAGGGCGAGACGATCTTCAGCAGCCACTGGTAGCAGGGATGGCATTCCATGCCGATGCGCAGGGTGCCGCGCTCGCCCTGCGCGAACTGGCGCAGCCGCTCCTCGGCCAGGTCGAGCTGGGGCAGCACCCGGTTCGCCACCGCCAGCAGGTACTGGCCGGCCTGGGTGAGGCGCAGGCTGCGGCCCTCGCGCAGCCAGATGTCGGTGCCCAGTTGCTGCTCCAGCTTCTTCATGCTGTGACTCAGGGCCGACTGGGTGACGTGCAGGACATCGGCAGCGGCAGTCAGCGAGCCCTGCCTTTCGACTTCCTTCACCACCGCGAGATGAGTGCGCTCCAGCATATTAGTGAGCAAAATTCATGGATACGTGAGATACGACCATTTTACTTCATCGATTGGCTTGCCTACGATCGCAGCCTTTCCCATCTCTCATTGCTGTCCGCTTCCCATGACGACCCTGCACAACCTCGGCTTCCCCCGCATCGGCGCCAAGCGCGAATTGAAGTTCGCGCTGGAGTCCTACTGGAAGGGCGAATCCTCCCGCGACCAGCTGAAGTCGCTGGGCGCCAGCCTGCGCCGACGCCACTGGCAGCAGCAGGCCGGGCTGGACCTGATCCCCGTCGGCGACTTTTCCTTCTACGACCAGGTGCTGGACACCAGCTTCACCCTCGGCAACCTGCCCGAGCGGGTCCGGGGCTTCCACGGCGACACCCTCGACAACTACTTCCGCGTTGCACGCGGGCGCTCGGCCGAGTCCGCCGAGCAACATGCCGCTTGCTGCGGCGGCGTGGCCGCCGGCGAGATGACCAAGTGGTTCGACACCAACTACCACTTCATCGTCCCCGAGTTCGACTCGGCCACCGCGTTCAGGCTCGACCCTTCGCGCCTGCTCGAACAGTTGGCGGAAGCCCAGGCCCAGGGCGCCAGGCCCAAGCCGGTGATCCTCGGCCCGGTGAGCTACCTGGCGCTGGGCAAGGCCAAGGACGGCAGCGACAAGCTCGCGCTGCTGCCGAGGCTGCTGCCGGTCTATGCCGAGTTGCTCGACCTGCTCGCGGCCCAGGGCGTCGAGTGGGTGCAGGTGGACGAACCCATCCTCGCAACCGAACTCGATGCCGACTGGCAGCATGCCTTCAACACCGCCTACCACCTGCTGAAGAGCGCCAGGGTCAAGCTCCTGCTGGCCACTTACTTCGGCCAGCTGCTCGAGAACAAGTACCTGGCCGCGAACCTGCCGGTGGCCGGCCTGCATGTGGATGCCATCAACGGCCGCGACGACGTGCTGCCGCTGCTGGGATTGCTGCCGCCGCACAAGGTGCTGTCGCTGGGCGTCATCAACGGCCGCAACATCTGGAAGAGCGACCTGAACGCCATCCTCGACTGGCTCGAACCGATCGCCGAGCGCCTGGGCGACCGCCTCTGGATCGCGCCTTCGTGCTCGCTGCTGCATGTGCCGGTCGACCTGGCCCAGGAGGACAAGCTCGACGCGGAACTCAAGACCTGGCTCGCCTATGCGCTGCAGAAGCTCGACGAGCTGCGCCTGCTCGGCAGGGCGCTGCGCGAAGGCCGCGCCGCGGTGCAGGCCGAGCTGGATGCCAACCGGGCGGCGCTTCTCGCCCGGCGTGCCTCGCCGCGGGTGAACGATCCGGCCGTGCAGGCGGCCGTCGCCGGCATCGACCATCGCCTCGGCCTGCGCCAGAGCGCCTATGCCGAGCGTGCGCCGAAGCAGGCCGCGCACCTGAAGCTGCCGTTGTATCCGACCACCACCATCGGGTCTTTTCCGCAGACAACCGCCATCCGCCAGGCCCGGAGCGACTTCAAGGCCGGCCGGCTCGACGCCGCAGCCTACCGGGCCGCGATGCAGGCCGAGATAGCGCGCAGCGTGCACGAGCAGGAAGCGCTGGGCCTCGATGTGCTGGTGCACGGCGAGGCAGAGCGCAACGACATGGTCGAGTATTTCGGCGAGCAGCTCGATGGCTTCGCCTTCAGCCAGTTCGGCTGGGTGCAGTCCTATGGTTCGCGCTGCGTGAAGCCGCCGATCCTCTTCGGCGACATCAGCCGGCCGCGCCCGATGACGGTCGAATGGATCCGCCATGCCCAATCGCTCACCAGCAAGCCGATGAAGGGCATGCTCACCGGGCCGGTCACGATCCTCAACTGGTCCTTCGTGCGTGACGACCAGCCGCGCTCGGAGTCGTGCAGGCAACTCGCGCTGGCCATCCGCGACGAGGTGCTGGATCTGGAGAAGGCCGGCGTGCGCGTCATCCAGATCGACGAGGCGGCGCTGCGCGAAGGCCTGCCGCTGCGCCGGTCGCAATGGAAGGACTACCTGGATTGGGCGGTGGAATGCTTCCGCATCAGCGCCAACGGCGTGCGCGACCAGACCCAGATCCACACCCACATGTGCTATTCGGAATTCAACGACATCATCGCGTCGATCGCCGGCATGGATGCCGACGTGATCACGATCGAGACCTCGCGCTCGGACATGGAACTGCTGGATGCCTTCGACGACTTCGACTACCCGAACGAGATCGGCCCGGGCGTCTACGACATCCACTCGCCCAACATCCCGACGCAGGCGCACATCGTCCAGCTGATGAAGAAGGCGGCCGATCGCATTCCGGCGCAAAGGCTGTGGGTCAATCCGGACTGCGGGCTGAAGACACGGCAATGGCCGGAAGTCATCCCGGCGCTGGCCAACATGGTCGCCGCCGCGAAGACGCTGCGCGCCGAGGAGCAAGCTACGCGCCGGACCGAAGCGGATCCGGAACGCGCTGCGATGCCGGCCGCTGCGGGTTCAACGGCTTCGTGATCAGGTGCAGGCAGGTCAGGCTCTCGACCTGCGCCCAGATCCGGTCGGCATCGGCTTCGAGTCGCTCGGCGCTCGCCAGCTGCTCCATGGTCGGCCCGCTGCTGTGGCCCGCCAGAGCGGCGGCATATTGATCGGTGCAGGCCTGCCGAGCGGCGCGCGCCTTCCGCTCCGCCGGCTTCCAGCGATTCATCAGGACTGCGAGCGCTTCTTCCGATTCCTGGCGCATGGCCATGGGCTGGACTCCGATGCCTTCGGCGGCATAAAAGTCGAGTATCTCCGCGCAACCTGACGAGAAGCCGCCCGCGCAGTGAGTTGCCTCCCCACAATCAATGAGGCACTGTCTAGGCGTAGCGCTGCTTCAGGGCCTCGAAGGAAATAAGCTCGCCGGCGATGGCGCTGGCGGCCACCGTCGGCGGGCTGGCGAGCCAGACCTGTCCGGGCCCGCCGCGTCCGGGGAAGTTGCGGTTGATCGCGCTGACCGTGACCTGTTCAGGCGCAATCGATCCGCCCGGCCCGCAGTTGCCGCAGGCGCCGCAGGAGGGCTGCAGCATCCGCGCCCCGACCTTCTCGAATGCATCCATGTAGCCGGCGGCGATGCAGTGGTCGCGCACGGCGGTGGTGCCGAACTGCAGGAAGAGCTGCACCTGCGGCGCCACCTTCAGCCCGCGATCGGCGGCCCAGCGCAGCACCGCGTGGTAGTGGTCGAAGTCCTCGCGCTTGCCGGCGGTGCAGGATCCGCCGTAGGCGATGTCGACGCGCACTGGCGATTCGAGCCCGGACAGCGCGACGCCGTTGCCCGGATCGCCCGGACGTGCCGCCATCGGCGCAATGGCGCCGCAATCGACATGCAGCGTGTGCGCATAAGCGGCGCCCTCGTCGCTGCGCATCCAGGGCTCGATCTCGAAGTCGACGCCGCGCCGCTCGCGCAGGAAGCGCACCGTCTCCGCATCGGGCGCGACGATGCCGGTCAGGCCGCCCAGCTCGGCCGTCATGTTGGTGAGCGTGGCGCGCTCGTCGGTGCCGAGCCGCAGCAGCGCCGGGCCGGTGAACTCGAACACCTTGCCGAGACCCCCGCCCTCGCGGATGAAGGGCAGCGCCAGCAGGTGCAGCACCAGGTCCTTGGCGGTGACCCCGTCCGGCAGCCGGCCGTCGAGCACGATGCGCAGCGACTGCGGCAGCGTCAGCCGAACCGCGCCGGTGACGAAGGCGTTGGCCATGTCGGTGGTGCCGACGCCGAAGGCCACGCAGCCCAGTGCGCCGCTGTGCGGGGTGTGCGAATCGGTGCCGACGACGAGCTGGCCCGGCAGCGCGTAGTGCTCGGCCATCATCGCGTGCGAGATGCCGGCGACATGCCTGCCGTCGTCCGCGCGCGCTTCGGCCTCGTCGAGCGTGCGGTGGGTGCGCAGGCCGTAGGCGGCCGCGAAGTCGCGCTGCGCCTCGACCATCCGGTGCACGTTCGGCACCAGGCCGCCGCGCACATGGGCCGGGCTCTCCTCGACATAGGAGGTGTGGTCCTCGAAGACGATGATGGATTCCGGGTCGCGCAATGCCAGAGGGCGTCCGAAGGCGGCGTGCAGCATGTGCGCGGCCATGCCGGTGTAGTACTCGTGGATGAAGCGCCAGTCGGCCCGCACGAAGGCGCCATCGCCCGCGGCGGGATGCGCGGCAGTCAGTTCGGTGGCCAGCGCATGACGGGCGACGATCTTCTCGAACAGCGATCGCGGCCGCTCGTCGGCTCGGCCGGCATCCGCGCCGACTTCGCGCATGAAGCGGCGGCCGAAAGGAAGCAGCCCCCCGCTTTCGACAATGGCGGCGGCGAGTGCGTCGCGCCCCGAGACCAGCTCCGCCAGCGGGATCGGCTCGCCCCGGCGGATGCGCTCCAACAGCCCGAAATCGGTGGAAGTGAAGAGGCCGATGTTGTCGGCGTTCTGCCGATAGATGCGCTCGAAGCTCTCGGCGATCACCAGCCGCACGCCGGCGCTCTTCTCCGCGGCGGGGCTGTGCTCGCGCGAGGAGCCCTTGCCGTAGCGCCTGCCGGCCACCACCACCTCGATGCCGCGCGCACGCACCGCGTCGACGGCAATGGGCGCGCTGCCATCGTCCGCCCGGAAGCCGGTGTAGGGATGGCGGCCCAGCGTGTCGTCGTAGTGGGTGAGGATGGTGAGCGGCGTGATCTCGTCGGTCGAGACGTCGTCGCGCAGGGGCCCGGCCTCGGCAAGGGACACCGCCTCGCCGTCGAGGCTGCGCGCGACCTGCCCGGCCGATCGGGCGAGGAAGAGGATGCTGGGCTCGAAGACGAGCGATGCGGGGCTGGCTGGCAGGATGGTTGGCGGCTTGGCTGGCATGACCGATCATCGCCGGCATCCGCACCCGCGAGAAGTGCCGGTCCGGAAGACCGGCAATCAAGCTCGAAACCGCTATCAAGGAGCCCATCATGAAACTACGCCTCGGCATCATCGGATTCGGCGAGGTCGGCGCGATCTTCGCCCGCGGCCTGCGCGACCAGGAAGGCGTTGCCTCGGTCCACGCCTGGGACATCAAGTTCGCCGACACGGCAGCCGGCGCCGCCGCGGCGCGTGCAGCGGCCGATGCGGACCGGATCCGCAGCGTCGGCGGCATGGCCGCCCTGTGCGCCGAAGCCGACCTGCTGATCAGCGCCGTCACCGCGTCCAGCACGCTGGCCGCGGCCGAGGAAGCGGCGCGGCATGCGCGCCACGGCAGCCTTTTCCTCGACCTCAACTCGGCCTCTCCCGGCACCAAGCAGCGCGCCGCGCAGCTGCTCCAGGCGGCCGGCGTCGACTACGTCGAGGCCGGCGTGATGACCTCGGTGCCGCCCTATGGGATCCGCGTGCCGATGCTGCTGGGCGGCGCCCGGGCGGCGGAGCTGTCGGGCCGGCTGAAGGCCTGGGGCATGGACGCCACGCCGGTGTCGCAGCAGCTCGGCGTGGCCTCGGCGATCAAGATGAGCCGCAGCATCATGATCAAGGGCCTCGAAGCGCTGGTGATCGAGGCCTATGCCACCGCGCGGCACTACGGCGTGGAGGAGCACATGTTGCCGACGCTGAAGGAAACCTTTCCCCAGATCGACTGGGACCGCCAGGGCGCCTATTTTTTCAGCCGCGTGGTGCAGCACGGCAAGCGGCGCGCCGAGGAGATGCGCGAGGCGGCGCAGACGGTGCAGGAAGCCGGCTTCCCGCCCTTCATGGCCGCCGCCACGGCCGAGAAGCAGGACTGGATCGCGCACATGGCGCGCGATGGCGTGTTCGAGGGGCTGGACTCGAAATCGCCTTGGCAGGACTACGCGGATCGGGTGATCGCGGCTACGCGGGCGAAGTGAATCGTCGGAGCGGGGGTGCCCTCCCCGCCCCGCGAGCCACACGCCTGCCGACCGGCCTATTCCGACCATTTCATTAGCAAGCTATCTATTTATCCGCTACACTTCACGGCCATGACCTCCCCGACCGACCGCAGCCACGCGCAGATGAGCTTCGGCACGGCCCTGCCGATCTTGCAGCGCAGCTACCGCGCCGCGGCCGACAAGGCCGTCGGGCACGTGGGCATCTCGCAGGCGGCCGCCTGGCCGCTGGTCATGATCGGCCGCCTCGGCAACGGCGTGCGGCCCGGCGTGCTGGCCGACATGCTCGCGATCGAAGGTCCCTCGCTGGTGCGCCAGCTCGACCAGCTGGTCGAGGCCGGCCTGGTCGAGCGGCGCGAAGACACGATCGACCGCCGTGCCAAGACCCTGCACCTGACACCCGCCGGCAACCGCGCCCGCACCAAGATCGAGGCCGCGCTCGACGCGATGCGAGACGAGGTCTTCGAAGGCGTGCGCAGCGCCGACCTGGACGCCTGCCTGCGCGTCTTCGGCCTGCTCGAGCAACGCCTCGAACGCATGGCGCGCGGCGGCGGCCCCCCGGGGCGCTGATGAAGACGGCATTGGCATGGCCGCGCCCGAGCGGCCCGGAGATGCTTTTCTCGCTGAAGAGCTTCGGCGCCGCGATGCTGGCGCTGTTCGTGGCCAGCGCGGCCGGATTGCCGCGTCCATTCTGGGCGGTGCTCACCACCTACGTGGTGGCGCAGCCGCTCGCCGGCACCGTGCGCTCCAAGGCGCTGTTCCGCTTCTGCGGCACCCTGATCGGCGCCATCGCGACGGTGCTGCTGGTGCCGGGCCTGTCGAACGCGCCCGAGCTGCTGGTGCTCGCGCTGGCGCTGTGGGTGGGGCTGTGCCTCTTCCTGTCGCTGCAGCTGCGCGGCCCGGGTTCCTACGTCTTCATGCTGGCCGGCTACACCGCCGCGCTGATCGGATTCCCGGCGGTCGAGCTGCCGCTGCAGGTCTTCGAACTCGCAGTCACCCGTGTCGAGGAGATCGGCATCGGCATTCTTTGCGCGACCCTGGTGCACAGCCTGGTGCTGCCGGTCGGGCTGGCGCCGACCCTGCTGGGGCTGGTCGATCGCACGCTGCGCGACACCGGTCGGTGGTTCGCCGACCTGCTCGAGCCGATTCGCCGCTCCGCGGAGGACCGGCGCCGGGTGAACCTCGACCGCCAGCAGCTCGCGATCGACCTGACGGCGCTGCGCCTGCTGTCCGCCCACCTGCCCTTCGACACCGGCGCGCTGCGCTGGTGCGCAGGCCCGGTCGGTGCAATGCAGGATGCGGTCGCGGCGCTGTCGCCCCTGCTGTCCGCCGTCGACGATCGGCTCGAAGCCCTGGCCGACGCCGAGGGCGAACTGGCGCCGGACGTGCTGGCGGTGCTGGCGCTGAGTTCGCAATGGCTCGCGCAGGCTGGTGCCTTCGATGCGAGCACGCAGGCCGGCGCCGCACGAACCACGACCTCCGCCGAATCCGCACTGGCCACCCGGCAGGCGCTGCGCATCGCGCTCGATGCCCTGGGAAACGAACCGTCGCCGGTGACCGCCCCCGAAGCTTCGGCGACAACGCCCGCCGCCGACTCGGCCGCCGACCCGTACTGGCGGCGCAGCCTGCGCATCGCGCTGGCGGTGCGCCTGGACGAGCTGGCGGACGGCTGGCAGCGCTGCTGCGCGCTGCGCGATACGGTCGACCGCACGCTGGACGGCCGCGCCGCGCCGCAGGCACGCAACGGAGGCCTGGGCCATCGCGTGCTGCACCGCGACCCCGGCATGGCGCTGCTGTCGGCCATCGCGGCGGTGCTTGCGATATGCCTCTGCGGCGCCTTCTGGATCGCCACCGCCTGGCCGTCGGGTGCGGCCGCGGCCATGATGGCCGCCGTCTTCTGCAGCTTCTTCGCGACCATGGACGCCCCCTCGCCGGCCATCACGGGCTTCCTGAAGTTCACCGTGTATTCGATGCCGCTGTCGCTGGTCTACGTGCTGGTGCTTCCGGGCGTGCAGGACTTCGGGCTGCTGGTGCTGATCTGCGCACCCAGCCTGCTGGCTCTCGGCTGCCTGATGGCCCGCCCCTCGACGGCACAGCCGGCGCTGATCATCACCTTCGGCGTGCTCGGCACGCTGGCCCTGCACGACACGGGCAGCGTCGACATGGCGTCCTTCCTCAACTCGAACCTGGGGCAGATCGTCGGCATCTCGGCGGCGGCGCTGGTCAGCCGGCTGGTGCGCACGGTCGGCGCCGACTGGAGCGCCCGGCGCATCCGACGCGCGGTTTGGCGCGAACTGCGCGAGATGGCCGCGGCACCGCGCGCCGAGTCGCGCCACGCGGCCTATGCGGTGCGCATGGTCGACCGGATCTCGCTGCTGGCGCCGCGCCTCGCCCAGGGCGAGCCGGGACAGCGCGATGAACATGCCGACGGCACGCTGCGCGACCTGCGCATCGGCGCCGACATCGTGACGCTGCAGCGCGCCCGGGCGGTGCTGCCGAAGGAGGCGACCGGACGGCTGCTGGGCGATGTCGCGCGGCGCTTCAGGGAGCGCCTGCGCGATGACGACCATGGCGCCGCCACCAACGCACGGGCCGCCGCAGATCCCGATTCGACCGCCCTACGCGAAGACCTCCAAACCCTGCTGGCGGGCCTGCTGCCTGCGCACCGCGATCAGCCCTCGCCCGAGCAGCGGCGCGCGGTCGCGGCGCTGGTGGGCCTGCGCCGCAACCTGCTTCCCGATGCCGGGCCGGGCCTCGCGCCGCGGCCGGAAGGCGCCTTCGCATCATGATCGGCCAGGCCAGCATCTACGGGCTCTACCTGCCCTGGTTCATGATCCTTGCGATCGGCACTCTGCCGCTGCACTGGGCCCTGCGCCGCCTGCTCGGCGCCAGCGGCGCCTACCGCTGGATCTGGCATCCGGCCCTCTTCGACGCGGCGCTCTACGTGCTGCTGCTCTATGCGCTGAGCCTTCTCTCAGCGCGACTTCCCTTCTTGCCTGCCTGATGCCTGCCTTGCCATGACACCCGATCTCCTCGCCAGCCGCCGCTGGCCGCTGCACCTGCTTCGACTGGCCGTCACCCTCGCGGTGGTCGCGGCCGCCGCCTGGGCCGGGCTTCGGCTCTGGGACCACTACGAACTCGCGCCATGGACCCGCGACGGACGGGTGCGCGCCAACATCGTGCAGATCGCGCCCGACGTCACCGGGCTGGTCACCGCGGTGCCGGTGAGCGACAACCAGCGGGTCGCTGCCGGCGCGCTGCTCTTCGAGATCGACCATGCCCGCTTCGCGCTGGCGGTGCGCCAGGCCGAGGCCGCGCTGGCGGCCCAGCACGCCTCGCTCGCCCAGCTGCAGCGCGAGAGCACGCGCAATGCCGAGCTCGGCAACCTGATGTCGCAGGAGCTCGTCGAACAGAGCCGCGCCAAGGTCGAACAGGGCCGGGCCGCGCTGAGCCAGGCCCAGGTCGCGCTCGACACGGCCCGCCTCAACCTCGAACGGGCGCAGGTGCGCGCCCCATCGGACGGCATGGTCACCAACCTCGACCTGCGCAGCGGCAGCTACGCGATGGCCGGGCGGCCGGCGCTGGCGCTGGTCGATCCGGATTCGCTCTACGTCGAGGGCTACTTCGAGGAGACCAAGCTGCCGCGCATCCACGTCGGCGACCGGGTGCGCATGAGTTCGATGGGCGGCGCCCGCTTCAACGGCACGGTGCAGAGCCTGGCGGCCGGCATCGCGGACCGCGACCGCAGCACCGGCGCCAACCTGCTGCCCAGCGTGAATCCCACCTTCAACTGGGTGCGACTCGCGCAGCGCATCCCGGTGCGCATCCGGATCGACCCGGTTGCCGGCGACCTGCGCTTGGTGGCGGGCGAGACGGTGACGGTGCAGATCCTCGACGAGCGTGTCGCCGCCCGCGCCGCGGCGCCCGGCGCCAAGCCCTCCGATGCCGCCGCGGCTTCGCCGGGAGCCCCGGCGCCATCGACTCCGGCCGGCAACGAGAGCAAGGGATGAAGCAACGACTGCTTCCGCGCATCGCCGGCCTTCTGCTGCTGGCGGCCACCGCCTGCATCTCGGCCTGCACCACCGTCGGACCCGACTACCGGCAGCCGGCCGACGCGCTTGCCAGCCAGCCAGCGGCCGGCGCGCCGTTCGCAGAAGCCAAGGCCGCACCTTTCTCCAGCGACGAGCCGCCCGCCGACTGGTGGCGGCTCTATCGCGACCCCGAGCTCGACCGGCTGGTCGAGCGCGCGCTGCAGCACAACACCGACCTGCGCCAGGCGGTCGCCAACCTGGAGCGCGAGCGCGCGATCGAGGCCGGGGTCGAGAGCCGCACCCGGCCGGGCATCAAGCTGTCGGCCGAGCCGGCCTATGGGCATGTCTCGGGCATCTCCGAACTCGCGCCGGGCTATGTGCCGCCCAACTCCTGGGAATACGCGGCCAGCGCCTCGCTCTCGTATGAGCTCGACCTGTTCGGCCAGGTCCGCCGTGCCATCGAATCGTCGCGCGCCACCGGCGAGGCCACCGAGGCCGCGCTCGACCTGGTCCGGATCAATGTCGCGGCGGGCACGGCCAGCGCCTATGCCGAGGTCTGTTCCACCGGCCTGCGGCTGCGCAGCGCCGAGCAGTCGGTCAGGCTGCAGCGCGAGGCGCTCGACATCTCGGAGAAGCTGCAGCATGCCGGCCGCGCCAGCGTGCTGGACGCGACCCGTTCGCGCGCGCAGCTCGAACAGCTGAGCGCGGCGGTGCCGCCGCTGGAGGCCAGGCGGCAGGCCGCGCTGTACCGCCTTGCCACATTGACCGGCGCGCTGCCGCAGGAATTCCCGAGCGAGGTGGCCGACTGCGCCACGCCGCCGCGCGTGGCCGGCCTGCTGCCGACGGGCGACGGCGCGGCCCTGCTGCGCCGCCGCCCCGACATCCGCCAGGCCGAGCGCAGCCTGGCGGCGGCGACGGCAAACATCGGCGTCGCCACCGCCGAGCTCTATCCGAAGGTGAGCCTGGGCCTGAACGGCGGTTCCGCCAGCCTGGGCAACGACGTCGGTGGCGGCGACTCCTACAGCTGGTCGGTCGGACCGCTCATCTCGTGGACGGTGCCGAACACCGGCGCGGCGCAGGCACGCATCGCGCAAGCCGACGCCAGCGCGAAGGCCGCGCTGACGCGCTTCGACGGCACCGTGCTGACCGCCCTGCGCGAGACCGAGACAGCGCTCGACGCCTATGCCCGCGAACTCGATCGCAACGCGGCGCTGCAGCGCGCACGCGACCAGAGCGCCATCGCGGCGCAGCAGGCCCAGAAGCTCTACCAGAACGGCCGCACCGGCGCGCTCGATGCGCTCGAGGCGCAACGCGTGCTGGCCACCAACGAGGCAGCGCTGGCGGCATCGGATGCCGAGCTGTCGAAGGACCAGATCGTGCTGTTCCTGGCGCTGGGCGGCGGATGGGAGAAACAGGGCAGCACCGCCGCGGCACTCACGACGGCCGGGACCGATCCCAGTCGCGCAGCGCCGCCTCGATGTCATGGCCAGGCGCGCACGCAGAACGCGGCCGTACGGCCGGCGTGCGGCTGAAGCGCGGCGCGGGCGCCGGCTGGGTCACGCCGTCGAGCTCGACGAAGGTGGCGCGGGCATCACGGCCGGCGGGGCCCTGCAGGTGCTGCCGGTGGATGGAGGCGCCTCGGCCGTTATGGTGGGCTAACTAGCGTGCAGCGCGCCACAGGAAGGGCGCATAGAGCAGCACGCACGCCCCGTCGAAGACCGCCGCGCCGCGCAGGCCACGCAGCGCCGGCTCGTTCCAGGCCATCGCCACCAGCAGCACCAGGCCGAGCTTCTCGACCATGGCGGCGAGCACGATCTGCCGCCGTGAGGCAACCGGGCGCGATGCGTGCACGATCAGCGCCCCGACGCACAGCGCCATCAGGCCCCAATGCCGCGCATAGAACATGGCAGCGGCCGAATCGCCTACGTCGATGCCGAGCGCGCCCAGCATGGGAACGGGAAACACGAACTGCAGGCCGGGCAGCATCGTCGCCAGGCCGGTCCAGAACAGCAGTCTCGATGGCTGGTTGTCGTTCGTCATGGTCGTCCTTCGGGTTCGTCAGGTGCCCTGGTACCAGCGCGCCGGACCGGGAAACTCGGCGCCGGTGTCGCTGCCGACCTCCTGCGCGACGAGTGCGTTGGTGCGCGCCGAGAGCGACAGGATCAGGTCCTTGTGCGCATCCGGACGCGCGGCGAGGTTGAGCAGCTCGTCCGGGTCGGCCTGGGTGTCGTAGAGCTCCAGCTCGTTGCGCGTGGTCAGCATGTCCCAGTCGGTCGGCGTGTGGTGGTCCGCCGGCCGGAAGTAGCGCGCGAACTTGTAGCGCCCGTCGTGCACGCCGCGGAAGAGTCCGGGATGTTCGCGCCCCGGAAACATCTGCCCCTGGCTGAGCGCCACCCGCAACGCCGCGATGCCGGGGCTGCGCGCATCGGTCTCGATGGTCTTGCGCATGAAGTCCGGATCGATGTAGAGCGGCACGCCGTAGTTGAACAGGATGCCGCGGGCATCGCGCTCGGTGCGCGCCTGCGAATTGGCAGCGGCCGCGCCGATGTCCACGCCATGCAGCCACGGATAGCGCTCCTTGCGCGCTGCATCCTCCACGCCGGCAAAGCCGAGCAAGGTGGGCAGGAGGTCGACGGCGCCGCTGAGCGCCTCGGTCTGCACGCCGCCGCGCGCGTCGGGGTGGCGCACGATCAGGGGCACGCGGATGTTCTCCTTGTACATGTGCGGGCCCTTCTGGCGCAGCCGGTGCGCACCCGCCATCTCGCCGTGGTCGGCGGTGTAGACGACGATGGTGTCGCGGTCCATGCCGAGCCGCTCCAGTGCCCGCAGCACGGTCAGCGCATGGCTGTCGACGTCGCGGATGCAATTGAAGTAGTAGCTCTGGTAGGCCCGCCACGACGCCTCGTCCGAAGGATCGATGCGGCCATAGAGCATGTCGCAGACTTCCACGTACGAGCGTTGCGCCCAGGGCTTGGTCGAGAGGTCGTCCTTGTAGTGGCTCGCCGGCAGAGGCAGGTCCCATTGGCGGTCGTAGACACCGCCGACCGGCGGCGCGGAGATCGGCGCGAGCAGATCCCGGCGAATGCGCGAGCGCTGCTGCGCTTCGCCGGAGCTGAAATACATGATGTCGTGCGGGTTCACGAAGTTGACCGCGAGAAACCATGGCTTGCCCTCGTCCGCCAGGGCCTTTCCGCGCGTGCCAAGCCACCGCACCGCATTGCTCGCGATCTCCGCGTCGTAGCGGTAGCCGGTCCAGGTGGCGCCGTGCGGATCGCCGTCGATGTTGTAGTCGGAGAAACCGTAGGGCTCGAGCGAATCGACCGTGTTCGGGTAGGTGCCATAGACCAGGCCGGGATCGTGCTCGATCGGGCTCAGGTGCCACTTGCCCTTGTACGCGGCGTAGTAGCCCTGCGCGCGCAGCAGATGGCCGATGCTCGGCATGCCGGACTGCAACTGCGGGAAGGTCGGCGGCGCATCCAGGTTTGCCGTCATGTGCGTCTGCTGGGTGTGCTGGCCGAAGTAGATGGTCGATCGAGACGGCGAGCAGGGCGTGGTGTGCACATGGTGGCGGGTGAAGCCGGTGCCATGTTCCATCAGCCATTCGTGCGCATCCAGCCCGAGGCCGGACGGCAGGTCGAGCCAGCCGCGCTCCTGGTCCGACATGACGAGCAGGATGTTCGGCCGGCGCCCGGCGCGAACCTTGTCGCTGACCGCCGAGGGCAGTCGGCCCGGCGCGCGATAGGGCCGGTGCATGCGCTCGCCGACAGTGCCGACGGCGGCACCGACGCCCACTGCGGCCAGCGCCGCCAGCATCTGGCGACGGCCGGGGCCCGGATGATTCATGCCTTTGTCTCCACGCCCTTGCAGCAAGCGGCCGGGCCGGGGCGGATTCTGGTCGGGCCGCCGCCTCGCGTCCAATGCATTGTTTTCCGAACCTTGATGAGTAACACTCATCGCCTCGTCGAACAAACAAGGCACCACCATGGATCTGCGCAAACTCCAGCATGCGGCCCTTCTTGCCGAGACCCGCCATTTCGCGCGTGCGGCCGAACGGGCGCATCTCACCCAATCGGCCCTGAGCCGCAGCATCCAGGCGCTGGAGACCGAACTGGACCTGCGGCTGTTCGATCGCAGCCAGGGCGGCGTAGCGCTGACCGCGCCGGGTCGCCAGTTGCTGGAGCGTGCGCGACCGCTTCTTCGGTCGGCGGCAAATCTCGCGCACGACATGCGGATGCTGCGCGATGCCGAGATCGGCGAACTGGCGGCGGGCGCCGGGCCTTTCCCCGCGGCGACGCTGCTGCCGCAGGCCCTCGCCCGCCTGCGGGAGACCCACCCCGGACTCAGCGTCACGCTGCACATCGACCACTCGATCGCACTCTGCGCTTCGCTCGAGGCTGAGCGCATCGAGTTGTTCGTCGCCGACACGCGCTCCACGCGGCTGCCGGAGGATTTCGTCGTACGGCCGCTCGCCACCCAGCACGGTAGCCTCTTCTGCCGTGCCAGCCACCCGAAGGCGCGGCGCCGGCGGCTTGCGATGTCCGACCTCAAGGGCGAGCGCTTCGCCTCCGTTCACCTGCCGGCCCAAGTCCACGAGGTGCTGCGGCGCACGATCGGGACGCCGGCCTCGAATTCCTGGGCATTCACCTGCGACAACGTGTACCTGCTGAAAGACCTCGCGATGCAGACCGACCTGATCCTGATCTGCACCCGGCAGGCGCTGGCCCGCGAACTCGCGGCCGGCGAATTCGTGCAGTTGAAGCCCGCCGGCTTCGAGCCGTGGCCGGTGCAGGTGGGCGCGGTCAGCCTGCGCGGCCGCACCCTCTCTCCCGCCGCGGAACTGCTCCTGGCGCAGCTTGCCGAGCTTGCAGGCTCAAAGGGCTGAGCGGCCAGTTCGCAGCGCCGCTTGACGCCGTTAACACCGATGAATATGATCGCGGTCATATTACATCCAGCCATGAGCCGAACCCCCAACAGCCGCAAGGAAGAAACCCACGCCCGCATCCTCGCGGTGGCGGCGCGCGCCATCCGCGAGCGCGGCTATGCCGGGGTCGGCGTCGCCGACGTCATGAAGGAAGCCGGCCTCACCCACGGCGGCTTCTACGCGCACTTCGCGTCGCGCGACGCGTTGCTGGTCGAGGCGCTGGAACAGGCCGGCCGCGACAGCTTCGATGCGGTGGTCCGCAACACCGAGCGCCGCTCCCGCAACGGCGCCAGCCCCTTCCGCGCGCTGGTCGAGACCTACCTGGCGGACGGCCTGCTCGGCTCGCTGGAGGCCGGCTGTCCGGTGGCCGCCCTGTGCGCCGACATGCCGCGGCAGGAGCCGACGGTGCGCGATGCCTCGGCAAGGCGGGTGCAGCGGCTGATCGCCGCGGTGCAGGCCAGACTGCCCGAGTCGCCCGAGGTCGCATCCGTGGTGGCCGGCACCCTGGTCGGCAGCCTGCAGCTGGCTCGCGCCATCGGCGACAACCCCGAAGGACGCGCAATCCTGTCGCAGGCCCGCAAGACGCTTGTCCAGCAGTACGACCGGCCGGCGGCCGGACGCCCGAACACCCACTGACGCACTTCCGTCGCTACGCTGTCATCGGCTTCGCTCTCGAATATGAGAGCCATCATATTCATCGGCCCCTCCAAGACCCATCCAAGGACGCAATCATGAAAATCGCCCAGGCCACCGTGCTCGTCACCGGCGCCAACCGCGGCATCGGCCTTGCCTTCACCCGCGAACTGCTGGCGCGCGGCGCGCGCAAGGTCTATGCGGGCGCCCGCAATCCGGCCAGCGTCACGCAGCCGGGGGTCGAGGCCATCCGCCTCGACGTGACCAGTCCCGAGGACGTCGCCGCGGCCGCGGCGCATGCCGGCGACGTCACGCTGGTCATCAACAACGCCGGCATCGGCCAGTTCGGGCCCTTCCTGGCGCCCGGAAGCGAAGCGGCGGCACGGCACATGTTCGAGACGAACTTCTACGGCGTGCTGCGCATGAGCCAGGCCTTCGCGCCGGTGCTCAAGGCGAATGGCGGCGGCGGCCTGATGAACGTGCTGTCGGTGGCCTCGTGGGTCAACAGCGGGCAGCTGGCGCCCTATGCGGCCAGCAAGTCGGCCGCCTGGTCGCTGACCAATTCGCTGCGCCACGAACTCCTGGCGCAGCACACGCAGGTGCTGGCGCTGCACATGTCCTTCGTCGATACCGACATGGTTCGCGCCGTCGAAGGGCAGAAGACCAGCCCCGAGGAGATCGTGAAGCTCGCGCTCGACGGCCTGGAGGCCGGCCGCGACGAAGTGCTGGCCGACGAGCGCACCCGGCTGGCCAAGCAGGGGCTCGACGCCCCCAGGCCGAGCTACCTGCCGCCGCTCGCCTGAGGCGAGCGCCACCCGAAGCCGAACCGAAGCCCAAGGATCGAACCCATGACCGCCGCCTCCAACCCCGCCGCCGGCATCGCCGCCCGTCCGCCCCGGACATCGCCCTGGCCGGTGTTCTGGATCGCCAGCGTCGCGGCCTTCCTGGTGTCGCTGGACAGCACCATGCTGTATTCGGCCTTCGGCGCGCTGCGCGCCGGCTTTCCGGAAGCCAGCGCCGCCGACATGTCGTGGGTGCTGAATGCCTACACGGTGGTCTATGCGGCCATGCTGATCCCGGCAGGCGGCCTGTCCGACACCCACGGGCGCAAGCGGGTGTTCATGTTCGGCGTGACCGTGTTCATCGCCGCATCGGCGGCCTGCGGGCTGGCCGGCAGCGTCGGCTGGCTGATCGCCGCCCGGGTGCTGCAGGCCATCGGTGCGGCCTTGCTGACGCCGGCGTCGCTGTCGATCGTGCTGGCCGCCTTCCCGCAGAACAAGCGCGCGGTCACGGTCAGCCTCTGGGGCGCGGTGGGCGGCTTCGCGGCGGCGGTGGGCCCGAGCCTGGGCTCCTTCGTGGTGCAGACCATCGGTTGGCCCTGGGCCTTCTTCATCAACCTGCCGATCGGCGCGCTGTCGCTCTGGTTCGGCGCCTCGCTGCTGACCGAATCGGCACGCTCCAGCCATCGGCGCAAGGTGGACCTGGTGGGCATGGCCCTGCTCATCGTCGCGGTCGGCGCGGTGGCGCTGGCCATCGTCGAATCCGAATCGCCAGCCTGGTCGCGCGGCCAGCTCACGGCGGCAGCGTTGACCGGCGCGATCGCGCTGGTGGCCTTCGTGGCATGGGCGCGCACGGTGCGCGAGCCGCTGGTCGACCTGGGCCTGTTCCGCAACCCGACCTACAGCGCGGTCAACGCCGCCACGCTGTCCTTCGGCATCGCCTTCGCGATGATGTTCTTCACCTTCTTCTTCTACATGAGCAATGTCTGGCACTACAGCCAGGCACAGGCCGGGCTCGCGATCGCGCCGGGCCCGTTGATGGTGATTCCGGTGGCGATCCTCACCGGCCGGCTGGCCGGCCGCTTCGGCCATCGGCCCTTCCTGGTGGGCGGCGCCTTGATCTACGCATGCGCCGGGCTGTGGTTCATGCTGGTGCCGGGCCTCGAGCCGGCCTACCTGACCAAATGGCTGCCGGGCCTGTTCCTGAGCGGCATGGGCGTCGGCATGGTGCTGCCCTCGCTCTCGGGCGCGGCGGTGAGCAAGCTGCCGATGCAGCACTACGCGGTCGGCAGCGCGGTCAACCAGGCGACGCGGCAGATCGGCTCGGTGATCGGCGTGGCGATCACCGTGCTGCTGCTGGGCCATGGGGTGGTGCAGCGCAGCGACTTCAACTCGATCTACCAATTGCACGTGGGCCTGGCGCTGCTGACGGGCCTGTTCTGCACGGTGGTCCGGACCCGGCCGGCTGCCGCGGTGGCAGGCGCGAAATAGGACGAAGCAGGAAGACGGACGGGCATCGGATCGATTTCGGCCTACAGGCGAGGCCCCGGCCCTCCGACGCGGCACCTTCAAGGCGTCTTCTATCTTTGGCTGGCTTCATCAGCGTCCCGATCACTCGGTCGCGGCGCGAATCCGAATCCACCGTCTCCCTTGAAGGAACCACCATGGCCCAGTCCGTCGACCCATCAGGCGCGCCGCAACGCGGCGAGATCCACGTGACCGAACCCAGCGAGGTGAGCTATTGGACGGAGCGGCTCGGTGTGTCCGAGTACGCGCTGCGCCAGGCGGTCGCCGACGTGGGCGAGTCGGTCGACAGCATCGCCGAGCACCTGGGAAAGAGCAGCCGGGCGATCTGAGCGCGAGGCGCTCCCGGGCAAAAAAGAGAGCCATGGGTGGGTGGTCCACCCGATGGCTCTGGAGAGTCGCCGATCGTTACGGAACCGGCGCACTTGCAACAGGGGTTGGAGCAGGCCCGTCCCGGGATTGTTCCGCCGAACTGGCCCCCGATGTTGTGAGCGAACGCAACCGCCGCACCGGCCGGACGCATCCGTCGGTCAGGGCAGGTTCTCCCGGAATATGACCTGGCTGCGCGTGGTCTCCACGCCAGACAGCGTGTCCCGGCCGTCGCGCAGATTGGCGAAGATGCGCACGCAATTGGTCAGCGTCGCATGCGGGCTCTGGGTGATCACCGCGTCCATCGTGCCGTCGATCAGCAAGGAGCGCGTGTCCGGCGTCAGCCCGTGGCCGAGAAACACCACCTTGCCCTCGCGCCCGGTCTCGCGCAGGGCGCGGGCCACGCCATCGGCCGCGCCGCCGATGTTGTAGATGCCTGCCAGGTCGGGATGCTGCTCCAGCAAGACCCGCGTCTGCCGATGGTTCTTCTCCGCGTCGTCGTGGCCTTCGCGCAGGCCCACGACCTCGAGCGAGCCGAACATCTCCTCGATCACGTGCAGGAAGCCGATCTCGCGCTCCTGGTGCGCCGCATAGCTGAGGCTGCCGGCGATCAGCGCCACCTTGGCCGGCCGCGGCCCGATGAAGCGTCCGATCAGGTAGCCGGCGGTGCGCCCCGCCGCACGGTTGTCCAGCCCGATGTAGGCGGCGCGCTGCGAATCGGCCAGGTCCGAGATCACCGTCAGCACCGGTACGCCGCGCCCGGCCAGCGTGGACACCGCCTCGCGCACCGCCGGATGCTCCAGCGCCATCATCACCAGCCCGTCGCTGCGCTTGCCGTGGCGCAGCAACGCGGCGGCCAGCGCCTGTGGATTGAAGCTCTCGACCAGCTCGGTGCGGCACTTGACGTTGAAGGGCGCCCATTGCTCGTGCGAATAGCCGACCATGTCGCCCAGCATGCTGATGAAGAGGCTGGTGTCCTTCGGCAGCAGGAAGGTCACGCGCAGCGGCGGCGGCGCGAGGCGCGCGTAGAGATCCTCCTCGGGCAGGTAGCCGAGCGCGGCCGCCGCCTTCAGCACCCGCTGCACCGTCGCCTGGCGCACGCCGGGGCGCTTGTGGAGCACCCGGTCGACGGTGGCGGTGGAGACGCCGGCGCGCAGGGCGACGTCGGCCACGTTGGGCAGGCTGCGCGTCATGGGCAGGTCATCTCATCAATTTCCATCAGATCGTGGGTTTAGCGAATCCGGTCGCCGAGGCTATCGTAGAAAGCGCCCGCGCGCCAAATCCGGCCGCGGCGAATGGAAGGACGAAAGCAATGGAGACGACTCAACGACGGCTCGAGGGCCGGGTCGCGCTGGTGTTCGGCGCCGGCTCGATCGCCGAAGGCTGGGGCAACGGCAAGGCCTCGGCGATGGCCTACGCACGGCAAGGCGCGCGGGTGGTGGCGGTCGATCGCGATGCCGAAGCGGCGGCGGTCACCCGCGAACTGATCCGCGGCGAGGGCCTGGACGCGATCTCGGTGACCGCCGACGTGACCCGCATCGCGGAGGTGCAGGCCGCCGTCGCGCAGGCGCTGGAAAGCTACGGCCGCATCGACGTGCTGCACAACAACGTCGGCATCACATCGCAGGGCGGCCCGGTCGAAACCAGCGAGGACACCTGGGACCGGGTGATGACGGTCAACGTCAAGAGCATGTTCCTGACCTGCAAGTGCGTGCTGCCGCTGATGGAGGCGCAGGGCTCGGGCGCCATCGTCAACATCGGCGCGCTCGGGGGCGTGCGCTGGACCGGCTATGCCTACTGCGCCTATGCCACCTCGAAGGGCGCGGTCAATTCGCTGACCCAGAGCATCGCGCTGCAATACGCGGCGAAGGGCATACGCGCCAACTGCATCCTGCCCGGCGTGATGGACACGCCGCACATCTACGGCCAGATCTCCGGCTTCTACAAGAGCACCGCGGAAATGGTCGAGGCCCGCAACCGGCTGTCGCCGACCGGCCGCATGGGAGACGGCTGGGACGTGGCCAACGCGGCGGTGTTCCTGGCCTCGGACGAGGCCCGCTACATCAACGGCGTCGAACTGCTGGTCGACGGCGGCATGCACGCGCGCTGCAACTAGGGCGGCGCGCAACTGATCGGCAGAACACATCAAAAGCCATCAGCTTCGCGGTTTGCGCCGAGAGCATGGCGCCACTAAGGTTCGGGTGGCCGGATCACAAGACCAGACAAGCCAGGAGACAAGACACATGGAACAGACGACTTCCCGCAACCGCCGAGGCCTGCTGCGCGCCCTCTCGGCGCTGCCCGCAGCCACCCTCGCCGGCGCCTTCCCGCGCCTGGCATTGGCCGCGGCGCCCGAATACACCTTCAAGTACGGCAACAACCTGCCGGACTCGCATCCGCTGAACATCCGCGGCAAGGAGGCGGCCGAGCGCATCCTCAAGGAGAGCAACGGCCGGCTCGAGGTCAAGGTCTTCCCGAACAACCAGTTGGGCGGCGACACCGACATGCTGGCCCAGGTGCGCAGTGGCGGCATCGAGATGTTCAACCCGGGCACCATGGTCATCGCCACCCTGGCGCCCATCAGCGCCATCACCGCGGTGGGCTTCGCGTTCTCGAACTACGACCAGGTCTGGGGCGCGGTCGACGGCAAGCTGGGCGACAGCATCCGCGCCTCCTTCGCCAAGGCCGGGCTCTACACCTTCGACAAGATGTGGAACAACGGCTTCCGCCAGATCACCACCAGCACCCGGCCGGTGGCCAAGGCGAGCGACCTCGACGGCATGAAGATCCGCGTGCCGGTGAGCCCGATGGGCATCTCGATGTTCAAGTCGCTCGGCGCCTCGCCGGCCAGCCTGCAGTTCAGCGAGGTCTATTCGGCGCTGCAGACCCGGGTGGTCGACGCACAGGAGAACCCGCTCGCGATCGTCCAGACGGCCAAGCTCTTCGAGGTGCAGAAATACTGCTCCATCACCAACCACAGCTGGGACGGCTACCACATGGTGGTCAACGGCAAGGCCTGGAAGGCGCTCCCCGACGACCTGAAGACCATCATGGCGCGGGCCTGGAACGAGGCCGGCCTGCAGCAGCGCGAGGACCTGCGCAAGCTCGACCAGACGCTGCGCGGCGACCTGGCCAGCAAGGGCATGGTCATCAACGATGCCGACCCGTCGAGCTTCCGCGAGCAGCTGCGCAAGGCCGGCTACTACACCGAGTGGAAGGGCAAGTTCGGCGACGAGTCCTGGGGCCTGCTCGAGGCTTCGGTCGGCAAGGTGTCCTGATGCATGCGGGCGCCGCGCGGCTGCCCGCGCAGGCCGGCTCCGCAGCGCGCCCGGGCCTTGCCATGCTCGAGCGCGGCCTGCGCGTCGTGCTCGAGACCGTGGCCGGCGCGCTGGTGCTGGCCGAGATCGCGCTGCTGCTCTCGGGCGTGGTGGCGCGCTACCTGCTGCATGCGCCGCTGGTCTGGTCGGACGAACTGGCCTCGATCCTCTTCCTGTGGCTGTCGATGCTGGGCGCGGTGGTCGCGCTGCAGCGCGGCGAGCACATGCGCATGACCGCCTTCGTGGCCAAGGCCTCGCCGGGCACCCGCGCCTTCCTCGAGACCTTCGCCATCGCGGCCGCGCTGGCCTTCCTGCTGTTGATCGCCATGCCGGCCTACGAGTACGCCTCGGAGGAAGCGGTGATCGTCACCCCGGCATTGGAGATCAGCAATGCCTGGCGCGCCTTCGCGCTGCCCATCGGCGTCGGGCTGATGGCGCTGATCTGCGCGGTGCGGCTGCTGCGCGCCGGCAGCGCGCGCCATGTGGCCTCGGTGGCGGCGGCGGTCGTGCTGCTGGTGCTCGGCTTCTGGCTGGCCGGCCCGCTGCTGATGCCGCTGGGCAAGCTCAACCTGCTGATCTTCTTCGTCGGCATCGTCGGCGCCTGCGTGTTCGCCGGCGTGCCGATCGCGTTCTCCTTCGCGCTGGCCACCTTCGGCTTCCTCGCGCTGACCACCCATACGCCGATGGGCGTGATGGTCGGGCGCATGGACGAGGGCATGTCGCACCTGATCCTGCTGGCGATCCCGCTCTTCGTCTTCCTGGGCCTGCTGATCGAGATGACCGGCATGGCCAAGGCGATGGTGCAGTTCCTGGCCAGCATGCTGGGCCATGTGAAGGGCGGGCTCAGCTTCGTGCTGATCGGCGCCATGTACCTGGTGTCGGGCATCTCGGGCTCGAAGGCGGCCGACATGGCGGCGATCGCGCCGGTGCTCTTCCCCGAGATGAAGAAGCGCGGCGCCGATCCCGGCGACCTGGTGGCGCTGCTGGCCACCACCGGCGCGCAGACCGAGACGGTGCCGCCCTCGATCGTGCTGATCACCATCGGCTCGGTCACCGGCGTGTCGATCGCGGCGCTCTTCACCGGCGGGCTGCTGCCCGGCCTGGTGCTCGGCCTGGCGCTCTGCGCGGTGGTCTGGTGGCGCTATCGCCACGAGGACCTGAGCCAGGTCGAGCGGCATTCGCTGCGCTCGATCGGCCGCGCCTTCGCGATCGCCCTGCCGGCAGTGGCGCTGCCCTTCGTGATCCGCGCCGCGGTGATCGAGGGCGTTGCGACGGCCACCGAAGTCTCGACCATCGGCATCGCCTACTCGGCGCTGGCCGGCATCTTCATCTACCGCCGCTTCGACCTGGCACGCCTGCCGAAGATGCTGGTCGAGACCGCGACGCTGTCGGGCGCGATCGTCTTCATCATCGGCGCGGCGACCGCGATGGCCTGGGGCCTGACCCAGTCCGGCTTCGCCCAGGACCTGGCGCAGGCGGTGGCGCTGCTGCCGGGTGGGCGCTATGCCTTCATCGCGGTCTCGCTGCTGGCCTTCGTGGTGCTGGGCAGCGTGCTGGAAGGTATTCCGGCGGTGGTGCTGTTCGGGCCGTTGATGTTCCCGATCGCACGCGCGGTCGGCGTGCACGAGGTGCAGTACGCCATGATCGTCGTGCTGGCCATGGGCGTGGGCCTGTTCGCGCCGCCCTTCGGCGTCGGCTACTACGCCGCCTGCGCGATCAGCAAGGTCGACCCGGTCGAGGGCATGCGGCCGATCTGGGGCTACATGGCGGCGCTGATCATCGGCCTGCTGCTGGTCGCGGCGGTGCCGTGGATCTCGATCGGTTTTCTCAAGACCTGAACCTCTTCGCAACCTCCTTGCGGTTCACTCATTCTTTTCCGGAGCTTTCACCATGAGTCGCTTCCTCGGCGAGATTCGCCAGCTGGGCTATGTCGTGCACGACATCGAAGCCGCGATGGACCACTGGAGCCGCACGCTGGGCGTCGGCCCCTGGTTCTACAACCCCAGGGTGCCGATCGAGAACTACCGCTACCGCGGCGAATCCCACCAACCGCACAACTCGGTGGCGCTGGCCAATTCGGGCTACGTGCAGGTCGAGCTGATCCAGACCCGCAACGACGTGCCCTCGATGTACCGGGACTTCCTGCGCGCCGGCCGCACCGGCCTGCAGCACGTCGCCTACTGGACCGAGCGCTACGACGAGGACCTCGCCCGCCTGCAGCGCCAGGGCTTCGAGCCGGTGATGAGCGGCGAGGTCGGCGCGCAGGGACGCTTCATCTATTTCGACACCGAGTTCCATCCGGGCACGGTGATCGAGCTGTCGGAGGTCGCAGGGCCCAAGGGCCGGATGTTCGACCTGATCCGCCGCGCCTCCGAGGGCTGGGACGGCCAGGACCCGGTGCGGCCCTTCCCCGACCTCTCGAAGCTGTGAGCATGGACCCCAGCAGCGCCGACGACGGCCGCATCCACGCGAGCTACCTGATCGAGACGCCGCTCGATCCGGCGCGGGTGGCCGAGGTGATGGCCGGCGAGCAATCCTGCGGCACCTTCGCCCGGGTCGAGGGCGAGACCGATGCGCTGCGCCTGCGCGCGCGCGCCACGGTCGAGGCCATTCGCGAACTGGAGCCGGCGCCCGCGCCCTCGCTGCCCAATGCCTGGCTGGAGCGCAGGCATGCGGGCGGACCGTGGCGCCGCGCACAGGTGGACATCTCTTTTCCGGTCGCCAACATCGGCGCCAACCTGCCGACCCTGGCCGCGACGGTGGCCGGCAACCTCTACGACCTGGGCGAGGCGACCGGCATGCGCCTCGAAGCGCTGCGACTGCCGGGCGACTACCGCAGGCGATTCGAGCTGCCGCGCCTGGGCATCGCCGGCACGCGGCGCGCCACCGGTTGCGCCAGCGGCGCGCTGGTGGGCACGATCATCAAGCCGAACGTCGGCTTCTCGGCGGCCGAGACCGCCGAGCTGGTCGGCCGCCTCTGCGCGGCCGGCGTGGATTTCATCAAGGACGACGAGGTCTGCGCCGATCCCGACCATGCGCCGCTGGCCGAGCGGGTGCCGGCGGTGATGGCGGTGGTGCGCGCCCATGCCGAGCGCACCGGCCGGCAGGTGATGGTTGCCTTCAACATCAGCGACGAGACCGACGCGATGCGCCGCCATGCCGACCTGGTGCAGCGCGAGGGCGGCAGCTGCGTGATGGCCAGCCTCAACTGGTGCGGCATGTCGGCCATCCAGACGCTGCGCCGGCACACGCCGCTGGCACTGCACGGGCACCGCAACGGCTACGGCGCGATGTCGCGCCATCCGGCGCTGGGCATCGGCTTCCAGGCCTACCAGGCGCTATGGCGGCTGGCCGGCGTCGACCACATGCACGTGCACGGCCTGCAGGGCAAGTTCGCCCAGCCCGACGAGGAAGTGATCGCCTCGGCGCACGACTGCCTGGCGCCGCTGACGCCGGCGCTCGACGACCGGGTGATGCCGGCCTTCTCCTCCGGCCAATGGGCCGGCACCGTGCCGGCCACCTGGCAGGCCATCGGCAGCGACGACCTGCTCTTCATGTCGGGCGGCGGCATCCTGGCGCATCCGATGGGACCCGCCGCCGGCGTGGCGAGCATCCGCCAGGCCTGGGCCGCGGCACGGGCCGGCACGCCGCTCGACGAAGCCGCACGGCAGGCGCCGGAGCTGGCAGCCGCCATCGGCTTCTTCGGCAAGGCTTGAGCTGAATGCAGGCAGCAGCGCCCGCGCCCAGGATCGCCTTCTACGGCGACGACTTCACCGGCGCGACCGACACGCTGGCGACCGCAGCCCAGGCCGGGCTGCGCAGCCTGCTGTTCCTGCGCGTGCCGAGCGCCGCCCAGCTGGCCCGGGCCGGCCGGCTCGACTGCCTGGGCATCGCCGGTGCCGCGCGCTCGATGAACCCCGACGAGATGGCACGCGAGTTGGCACCGGTCGCGGACTTCCTTCGCGCAAGCGGCGCCCGGCTGCTGCACTACAAGGTCTGCTCGACCTTCGACAGCGCGCCGTCCGTCGGCAACATGGACACGGCGCTGCGCGCCCTGCTGCCGGCTTCGGGCCACGACTGGGCCGCCATCGTCGGCGGCCAGCCCAGCCTCGGTCGCTACTGCCTCTTCGGCAATCTGTTCGCGGCCGCCGGCACCGGCGGCGAGGTGCATCGCATCGATCGCCATCCGACGATGAGCCGGCATCCGGTCACGCCGATGCACGAGGCCGACCTGCGGCGGCATCTGGCCGAACAGGGGCTGGCTGCGATCGGGCATGTGCCATGGACCGCCTTGAACAGCGGCGACGCTGCCCTTCGCCAATGCATGGACGCGGCGCTCGCGAAGCGGCCGCGCGCCCTGCTCTTCGACGTGGGCGAAGCGCGCGACCTGGCGGCCATCGGCCGCAGCCTGATCCGCTTCGCCGACCAGGCGCCATTGCTGGTGCTGGGCAGCAGCAGCGTGGTGCAGGCGGTGGCGGCGGCCGATGCCGGCGGCGACGCGGCAAGCTCGGTCGCTTCTGCCCAAGCAATGCCGGACACAGGCATCGCGCCGGCGAGCGGCCCGGTGCTGCTGATTGCCGGCAGCCTGTCGCCGCTCACCGCCCGGCAGGTCGAGGCGGCGGCTTCATTCGACAAGCTGTGGCTCGATGCGCCGCGCCTGATCGAATCCGACGGCGTGTCGCTGCGCGACTGCGCACGCGAGTTGTCCGCCAAGCTCGCGAGCGGCCGCCACGTGCTGGCCTGCACTTCGAGCCCGGGCCAGCCGGCCACCGCACAGGGCGTGCCCGCGCGCGCGCTCGCCGAAGCCACCGGCGCCCTGCTCGCGGCGGTGCTGGCGCAGGTGCCGTTGGCACGCATCGGCATCGCCGGCGGCGACACCTCCAGCCATGCGGTGCAGGCGCTCGATGCCTGGGGGCTGTCGCATGCCGGCTCGCTCGCGCCCGGCGTGGCCCTGTGCCGGCTGCACAGCGACAGGCCGGCGCTGGACGGATTGGAAGTGATGCTCAAGGGCGGCCAGATGGGCGGCGAGGATCTCTTCGAGTCGCTGGTGCACGGAACAGCGCACTAGGGCTTCGTCTTCCTGAAGAACAGGTATTCGCCGCGCCCCAGCGCCGGCGTGACCGCATAGCCGCTGCACAGGTCGTTGATGCAGGGCACCTCGACCACGCGCGGCCAGATCGTCGCGGAGGTCGGATAGCCCGGCAGGTATTGCGGCGCATGCCAGACGCCGAAGTCGCCGACTGGCTGGGCGTTCTCGGTGCCGGTCGCGTTCTGCATGCCGCTGCCGAAGGGAACGCGCTGGATGCGCACCAGGGGCGCATCGGCATGCGCGGCACAGGCCAGCAGCATGCAGATGCAGGCGATCGGAAAGCAGCGGGTCATGGTCGGATCCCTCGCGCCTTCATTGGACCGCGGCGGCCGCGTACTGCGGATCGCGACGCGCCGCGGGAGCCCGCTTCATGTCGGTGGCGCCGATCAGGTCGGCTTCGTCGATCGGCTCGACCGAGGACGAGCGCATCGCGTAGCGCGGCTTCGCGGCGCTGCTTCTGGCCGGGGATGCCGCCGGTGCAGGCTCTGCCGTGCCGGCGCTCGGAGCGCTGCTTGCGCTTGTTGTGCCCGAAGCGCTTGCCGGAGCCGACGCCACTGCCGGTGTCGACGCGACCGGCCTGCTCGCGGCCGGCGCGACGCGGGCCGCCGGCACGACCGGCGCCGCTGCCACCGGCGCCACCGCAGGCGCGCTACCGACCTGCTGCTGTTGTTGCTGTTGCTGCTGCGGCGCCGGGCCGAAGGCCGAGATGCGCTCCTGCGGCGTCATCGATTGCGGGCAGCGGGTGCCGGTCATCTCCAGCGCGGCCATCGCCGCCGGGTCCATGCAGTCCATCGCCAGCGATGCGGCCTTCATGCCCTTGTTCCAGAGTTCGCGGCTCATCTTCAGCCGCTTGCATTGATCGTCGGTCCAGGTCGTTCCGAAGCTGAGGCCGATGCCGGGTCCGTTGGCGGCCGCGCTCGAACTGCCCATGCAGGTGTCGTTGCTGGTCGTCAGGTTCGGCCCGTTGACGGACGGCACGTTCTTGATGGTCTGCGAGCCGCTGTAGTTGATGTTGGAGGTGGAGGACGCCGGGCTGTCGAAGATGATCGCCTGCGTCACGCCCTGGTTGTTGCCCTGCATGTTGCCGAGCGCCGTGCCCGATGCCGAGGTGGAGCTGGTCTGCGCGAATGCGGCCGGCGCGACGAGCAGCAGGGCCGCGAGAAGAAGCTTGGTCATGACTGTCCCCTTCCGGTTCGTTCGGGGAGGGCGCGAGGCCCTCCCCTCCACGAGAGTCTTCAAGGCCTGTCGACTCAGTTGCCCGACACCGCGCCGGCGTGTGCGGTGCCGACGTTCAGGCCACCGGCGACGCCGCCGGCCGTACCGGCATGGAAGCTGCCGTCGCTGTTGCTGCTGATCGAGCCCGCGCCCGAATTCGCGTTGGCCGACGGGAAGGCACCGTTGTGCGCCGATGCGTTGGCACCGTAGCCCGACAGCGTGCTCATCGTGCCGCCCGCCACCGCGATGCCGTTGCCGATGCTGGCGGTGGCCGCGTTGTTGTTGGTGTAGGCACCGGCGGAGCCGCCCGCGCCGGCGTACGTCGGGGTCGACGAGCCGTTCACGTTCGAAGCCCCCGAGACCACGCCAGCACCCGCCGTCGCGTTGGCACCGCCGTAGGCCAGGCCGCCGCCGCTGGTCGCGGCCAGGCTGCCGACCGTGCCGGTGGTTCCGGCCAGGCCGCTGGCGCTGGCGTTGGAGTTGTGGTTGTTGCCCGAGGCGTGGGCATCGCCCAGTGCACCCGCGTCCGCAGATGCAGAGTTGATGCTGAGGGCGGCGCCGTTGCCGATGCTGGCCGCGTTCGAGCTGGTCGACGCGGAGGCGCCGGCACCCGAGGCGGTGAACGCGCTGGAGGTGTTGCTGACGGTCGCGGAAGCGATGCCCACGAGCATGACGACTGCGAGGCCGACGACGCCCTTCTTGGCAATGAGAGTGGTCTTCATGATGATTTCCTTCAAGGTGATAAAGCATCTCGGGACCGCCGAGCACGGGTCTCATGTCGCGGGGCCCGGCCCATCCGGGTTCCTCGACTTGAAGTGGCCAGCCGGGACTTCGGTGCTTTCGCGTTTCGTCGGTCTCGTCTTGGCCTGGGTGCAGTTTCTTGAAGCGAGGCATCCGAACCAATTCCCGAAACGTGCTACTTCATGCTGAGGAGAAAATGTTTCAGCGCGCCCTGATGCGCGCCTTGGCGCCGCGCTTCGTCGGCATCCACGCATCGGCTGATCGGATGGGTGCGATGGCGGCTTCGACAAGGCCCCGCAAGGCCTTCGTCATTGGCGAAAGACGCATCGCGACGCACCTTGCGGCGGCATGCCGCGCTTAGGTCCTCGGGACTAGCGCAGCAGATGTAAGACGTTGGTTTGCAACGACACCGGTTTTGCGGCGCTTTTCACGCTCGAAGGCGGTCATCCGGCCTATTACTAGATGTAACAGTCGTAACTCGGCCAGCTTTTCTGGCCTTTGCAAAGGCGCGCGAAGTGCGAATGCCCTCTTGGACAGGGCAAAAGCGCCCTGAAAGCAGCTGAAACAGTCCGAGACAGTTGCGTCGGGGACGCTCCGGGCAAACCATTGACATTGGCGCCGGAGCCTGATCGCCACATCGCGGGCCATTCATCTTGCATTGCGCGGCCCGTTCGGCCGGGGCCGTAGTATCTTCAGCACCCCATGGCACCCATCATCTCCGTCAAGGATCTCTCGAAGAGCTATGGCACCGGCCTGCTGGCGCTGAACCGCATCGATCTGGAGATCCAGGCCGGCGAGATCTTCGCGCTGCTGGGCGCCAACGGCGCCGGCAAGACCACGCTGATCGGCGCCATCTGCGGCCTGGTGCGGATCCCGGCGGGGCACGTCACGGTGGCCGGGCACGACATCGTGTCGGCCTACAAGGACGCCCGCACCCAGATCGGCCTGGTGCCGCAGGAGCTCACCACCGACGCCTTCGAGACGGTCTGGGCCACCGTCTCCTTCAGCCGCGGGCTCTTCGGCAAGCCGAGCGACCCGGCGCATGTCGAGAAGGTGCTGCGCGCGCTGTCGCTGTGGGACAAGAAGGACGCACGCATTCGCACCCTCTCGGGCGGCATGAAGCGCCGCGTGATGATCGCCAAGGCGCTGGCGCACGAGCCGCGCGTGCTCTTCCTCGACGAGCCGAGCGCCGGCGTCGACGTCGCGCTGCGCAAGGACATGTGGGCGATGGTCCATCGGCTGCGCGACCAGGGCGTCACCATCGTGCTCACCACCCACTACATCGAGGAGGCGCAGGAGATGGCCGACCGTGTCGGCGTGATCCGCCACGGCGAGATCATCCTGGTCGAGAACAAGCACCGGCTGATGCGCGAACTGGGCAAGAAGCGGCTCACCATCGAGCTGCATCCGCCGCGCACCGAGATCCCGGAAACCCTGGCGGCGCATCACCTGACAGCCAGCGAGGACGGCGGCGAATGGACCTACGTCTACGAGCCCAACGGCTCGCAGGACGCCATCGCCTGCCTGCTGGAGGACCTGCACGGCGAGGGAATCCGGCCCAAGGACCTGCACACCACGCAAAGCTCGCTCGAGGACATCTTCGTGAGCCTGGTCAAGGAATGAGGACCATGAACTGGCATGCGATGCGCGCCATCTACCTGTTCGAGATGGCGCGGACCTGGCGCACCATCACGCAGAGCATCATCTCGCCGGTGCTGTCGACCGCGCTTTATTTCGTGGTCTTCGGCTCGGCCATCGGCCACCGCATCGAGAAGATCGACGACATCGCCTACGGCGCATTCATCGTGCCGGGCCTGATCATGCTCTCGGTGCTGACGCAGAGCATCGCCAACGCGTCCTTCGGCATCTACTTCCCGAAGTTCACCGGCACCATCTACGAGCTGCTGTCGGCGCCGATCTCGGCGCTGGAGATCGTCATGAGCTATGTGGGCGCGGCGGCGACCAAGTCGGTGATGGTGAGCCTGATCATCCTGGCCACCGCCAGCGCCTTCGTCCCGCTCGAGATCGTGCATCCGGTCTGGATGATCCTGTTCCTGATCCTCACCGCGGTGACCTTCAGTCTCTTCGGCTTCATCATCGGCATCTGGGCCGATGGCTTCGAGAAGCTGCAATTGATCCCGATGCTGATCGTGATGCCGCTGACCTTCCTGGGCGGGCCGTTCTATTCGGTGAGCATGCTGCCGCCGCTGTGGCGCAACCTGTCGATGCTGAATCCCTCGGTCTATCTGATCAGCGGCTTCCGCTGGAGCTTCTTCGACCGCGGCGAGATGCACATCGGCACCAGCGTGTCGGTGACGCTGTTGTTCTTCTTCGTGGCGCTGTGGGTGGCCTGCTGGATCGTCCGGTCGGGCTGGCGGCTGAAGGCCTGAGCCCGGCCGATCGGGCGGCCGTGAACGGTGGCGTTCAGGCGCCGGTAGCGGCCTGGCGTTCGAGCAATTCGTTGACCTGCTCGAGCTTGTCGACGGTCTTCTGCAATTTCTTCTCGATGCGATCGGCCTGGCGCACCGCCTCGCCGACGTCGGGCGTGTGCGGATCGCCCGGCAGCGTCTTGTGCAGCACCGCATGCACGACGGCCAGGTCGTCGGCGGCCTTCTGGACTTCGGACGTCGCCTGCTGGTTCTGCTGCAGCGCCTCGACGACCGTGGGCGCGGCTTCACTGGGGTCGGTGGACTTCATGGCGGCAATCTATCACCAGCAGACCGGCGCCGAAAGGGCGCGCCGGCAAAAGCGTTCTCGGACTACATGGCAATGGGCGCCACGCTGTACTAATCGCTGGTAGCGCGCCTTCGGCGCGATCGGAACGGCCGCCGCCAACGACTTCGATGCCCCTTCTCACCATCCTCGTAGAGGACAGCCCGACCATCCGCGACAACCTGATCGCGGCGATGAGCGAGCTCACTGACATCCGCGTCATCGCCTCGGCCGAGACGCCCGACGAGGCGATCGTCGCGCTCCAGGCGCATCGCGAACGCTGGCAGCTGGCCGTGGTCGACCTGTTCCTGAAGGATGGCACGGGCCTGGCGGTGCTGCGGGCCGGCCAGGACCGCCTGTCCGGCCAGCACATGGTGGTACTGACCAATTACCCGACCCCCGAGATCCGCGGCCGCTGCCTGGCGCTGGGCGCGGATGCGGTTTTCGACAAGTCGACCGAGCTCGACAGCTTCTTTGCGCGCTGCCGGCTGTATGCGGCCGAAGGCACCCGCCAGTAGGGCGGCCGACGATTGACTTGGCGCCGAGCCGACGGGACACTGCCACCGACCCGAATCCCGGCGCCTTGCGACCTGCGGTCCGGTGCCCTGCCGCGGCGCCCCTCGGGGCGATCCGAAACCATTCGTCTTCCCAGCAACCGAGGAGAACCGAATTGAAATACAGACTCATCGCCGGGGCTGTCATGGCCCTGTCGCTCGCGACTCCGATGCTGCACGCGCAGCAGCCGGCCGCGGCACCTGCTTCGGCCCCGGCAGCGCCGGCCGCTGCGCCGGCCGCGCCTGCGGCTCCCGCCGCCGATGCGGTCAATGCCGGCGCGATCCAGGCGCTCAAGGACATGGGCGCCTTCCTGCAGACCTTGAAGCGCTACCACGTCGGCACCGACCTGACCGGCGAGGTGGTGCTGGCCGACGGCCAGAAGCTGCAGCACAGCGCCCATGCCGACATCGACGTGCAGCGGCCCTCCAAGCTGCGCGCGCGCATGTTCAGCGCCCGCTCGGAGCGCGAGATCTACGCCGACGGCAAGGTCGCGACCATGTTCCTGCCGGACCAGAACTACTACTCGACCGTCGATTTCACCGGCTCGGTCGATGAGCTCGTCACCAAGCTCAAGGAGCGCTACAACGTCGAGATCCCGCTGGCCGACCTGTTCCTGTGGGGCACGCCCGCGGCGCCGCTGGACAAGATCGACTCGGCCATGAACGCCGGCCAGGACTTCATCGGCAGCGACCTGTGCAACCACTTCGCCTTCCGCCAGGGCGACTACGACTGGCAGATCTGGATCTCCGCCAACGGCAAGCCGCTGCCGCGCAAGCTGGTGATCATCAACCGCGCCGACGATGCGCGGCCGCAGTCGGTCTCCACCATCAACTGGAACCTGAGCCCGGGCTTCAACGACGCCGTCTTCACCTTCGTGCCGCCCAAGGGCGCGACCAAGGTCAAGCTGCACGAACTCGACGCCAAGTAAGGAGCCGACCATGAACAGATCATTCGACGACAAGGCGTTGCTGAAGCCCCTCGCGGTCCTGGTGCTGGCCATCTTCGCGCTCGCACCGGCCGTGGAAGCGCGTCCGGGCGGTGGTGGCGGCCACATGGGCGGCGGCGGCGCGCACATGGGCGGTGGCGGCCCGCGCGGCGGCGGAGGCAACATCAATCGCGCGCAGATCAACAACAGCAACCGCGACGTGCGCGCCGCCAACGTGCGCAACACCAGCGTCAACAACGTCAACGTCAACCGCAACGTGGTGGTCAACAACAACAATCGCGGCGGCTACTACGGCGGCTGGGACAACGGCTATCACCCGGTCGCCACCGCGGCGGCCGTCACCGCCACCGTGGCCGTGACCTCGGCGGTGGTCGGCTCGATCGTGCGATCGGTGCCGGCCGGGTGCGTGCCGGTCAACTACGGCGGCCTGATCTACCAGCAGTGCGGCAACACCTGGTACCAGCCGCAGGCCGGGCAATACGTGGTGATCAATCCGCCCTACTGATCGGGCTCGCGGGCGCGGCGCCCATCGCCGCCTTCAGCCGGGGTCCGGTCGATGACGAATGCAACTTCGCTGGTCGAGGACGACCGCGTCCACCGGTCGGTCTACACCGACCCGAAGATCTTCGACGACGAGATGTCGCTGATCTGGGAACGCACATGGGTCTACTGCGGTCACGAATCGCAGGTACCCCATGCCGGCGACTACTACGCCGTGACCATCGGCCGCCAGCCGATGATCATGGTGCGCCAGGCCGACGGGTCGGTGGGCGTGCTCTACAACCGCTGCCCGCACCGGGGCGTGCAGCTGGTGGGCAACCTGAAAGGCAACACCGGCAAGGCCTTCGTCTGCTCCTACCACGCCTGGAGTTTCCACCTCGACGGCAAGGTGCGGGCCATTCCGCTGGCCCAGGGCTACCAGGACACGCGCATGACGCGCGACAACCCCGACTGCAGCGTGAAGCGCGCGGCGCGGGTCGACAGCTATCGCGGCTTCGTCTTCGCCAGCCTGGTCGCGGAAGGCCCGAGCCTGGCCGAATTCCTCGGCGAGGCGCGCATCGCCTTCGACGACATGTGCGACCGCTCGCCGGTCGGCGAGGTCGAGGTGGTGCCGATCTGCCATCGGGTCATCCAGCATTCGAATTGGAAGTTCTTCATGGAGAACCAGCTCGACGCGCTGCATCCCTCGGTCACCCACCAGTCGACCGGCATCGCGGCCGGCAAGGTCGAGAAACGGCTCAAGGCCGAGCAGGGATCGGTGCCGCTCTACTACCACTACCTGTCGACCTTCGCGTCCAGCTTCGACCAGTGGAATGCGGTGCAGACCATCAACTTCCCCTTTGGCCACGGCATCCTCAAGGCCTACATGGGCCTGCGCCCGCGCGATCCCGACACGCTGGCCCACGAAGAGCTGCTGAAGCAGGCCTACGGCGAGGAGCGCGCCGAGGAATACCTGTCGCGCAGCATCCACCACGTGCTGGTCTACCCCTACCTGTCGGTGCAGTCGCCGCTGCAGCAACTGCGCTGCCTGCGGCCGATCTCCGCCGACAGGACGCTGTCCGAGATCTGGCACTTCAGGCTGAAGGGCGCGCCGGAGGCCATCTACCGCCGCAGCCTCTGGTACTACAACCTGGTCAATTCGCCGGCCACCATGATCAACGCCGACGACCTCGAGAACTGGACCAAGGCGCAGTGGGGCCTGGCGTCCGACGGCGGCGACTGGGTCAGCTTCCACCGATACCACGGCGACGACCGCGAGGAAGGCGGCGTCATCCATTCGAACCACGGCACCTCCGAGGCGGTGATGCGAAGCCAGTTCCGCGCCTGGACGCGCTACATGCAGGGAGCCAGGCCATGAGCGGCGAAGCGGATTCGCGCGGCGCCCTGCCGAACGCAGGTCCCGATTTCGAGCATCTGCTGGCGCAGGAAGTGGTGATCGAGGCCCGCCCGGACGGGGCCCGTACCGGCGCCCAGGACATCGAGCCCGACCATTCGCCGCGCGCGCCGATCGGCGCCACTGCCGGTGCCGACTCGGCGGCCGGAACGGCCCGGCCATTGCCGCGCGCCGGCCTGCTCGTCGCCGGCAGCACCGGCATGGGCATCGACCTGCAGCGCGAGGTCGAACAGCTGCTCTTCCTCCAGTCCGAACTGCTCGACACCAAGCAGTGGCAGGGCTGGATGGATCTCTTCGACGAGCGCGGCGTCTACTGGATGCCGGTCGCGCCCGAGCAGACCGAATGGGAAGGCTCGCCCTCGATATTCGCCGAGGACAAGCTGATGATGGAGATCCGCAAGGGCCGCATCACGCATCCCAATGCCTGGTCGCAGGCGCCGATGTGGGAGACCAACCACGTGCTGGGCAACGTGGCGATCGAGTCCGTCGACGGCGGCACGATCCAGGTGCGCTCGCGCTTCCACATGATGGAGCTGCGCCGCGACGACGTGCGGCACTTCGGCGGCACCTACAGGCACACCCTGGTGCGCGATGCGGCCGGCGCGCTGCGCATCCGCCTGCAGCGCGTCGACCTCTTCAACGGCCAGGCGCCCTTCGACTACGTGCTGCAGATCTGGGTCTAGGGCCTGTTAACGCTATGCAAGGGGATCGCGTTGCTATGCAAAGGGGCTGGATGCAAGGCGCCCGCGCGCAGCAAGGCTTTGGCCTTGCAAGCGCGGGCAACGCCGCAGACGGCCCCTTTGCACAGCAACCCGCAGGGAAGCTCGCCAGAGCCCGCCCCTCGGCGTTGCGCTGCTTGTGCGTGCCAACGCACGCACGGCGCAGCGCGCCTTGACGG
>Ga0265327_10000566_pt1 | contig 62909 bp, 43 predicted proteins | sample 41621metaG_FD_202089 | JGI IMG/M metagenome (GOLD analysis project Ga0265327, IMG submission 202089) | Rhizosphere microbial communities from Carex aquatilis grown in University of Washington, Seatle, WA, United States - 4-16-21 metaG | ecosystem: Host-associated > Plants > Roots > Rhizosphere...
TCCACGGCTGCCTAAAGAGCCACACCGTCTACAGCGAGGACGTGGCTTGGTCGCATCGATTCCCCAGCGCCGCTTGACTTTCCCGCACGTGGGATGTCTGAGCCCTCCGGAGTCGCCCGACCGGGCGGTCGGTGTGCGGCTCAGCCGGCGGCCGCGGGCTTCGGCTCCTTGGGCAGGCCCAGCACCCGCTCGCCCACGATGTTGCGCTGGATCTCGGCCGTGCCACCCCAGATCGTCTCCGACCGCGAGAAGAAGAAGGATGCCTGCAGGGCGCTGACCGGGTAGTCGGCCCGGCCCCGGCGCACACCCTCCTCGGTCACCTCGTCGGGGTCGCCGGTGAGGATCTGGGCGTCCATGCCGAGGATGTCGAGGGCCAGCTCCATGGTCTCCTTGTGGAACTCGGACCAGTTCATCTTGTTGGCCGCGCCCAGGGCGGCCATGTGGTGGGTGCCGTTGAGGGCGTCGGTCAGGGAGCGGTAGCCGTTGATCTCCATGATCTTGACCTTCGACCACGCCGTGGCCAGCCGCTGGCGGATGAGCGGGTCGGTGGCCTTCCCGTTCTTCCGGGCGGCGTCGATGATGGCGTCGAGCTCGCGCAGGAACCGGCGGTGGCCGGTGGTGGCCGAGGAGCCGCGCTCGAAGCCGAGGGTGGTCATGGCCACCTTCCACCCGTTGTTGACCCCGCCGACCACGTTCTCCTTCGGGCAGCGGGCGTTGGTGAAGAAGATCTCGTTGAAGTCGGCGCTGCCGTCGACCTGCTCGATCGGGCGTACCTCGATGCCGGGCTGGTCCATCGGCACGAGGAGGTACGAGATGCCGGCGTGCTTGGGTGCGGCCGGGTCGGTGCGGGCCAGCAGGAAGATGTAGTCGGCGAACTGGGCCTGGGTGGTCCACACCTTCTGCCCGTTGATGACCCACTCGTCACCGTCGAGTTCGGCCCGTGTCTTGAGGCCGGCAAGGTCGGAGCCGGCGTCGGGCTCGCTGAACCCCTGGCACCAGGCGATGGTCCCCTTCAGGATCCCGGGGATGAACTGCTGCTTCTGTTCCTCGGACGCCCACTGCAGGATGGTGGGCCCGACCAGCGTGTCGCCGAAGAAGTCGGCCCGAAGGGGCGCTTCGGCCCGGGCGAACTCCTCGTTGAGGACCACCGACTCCATGAGGCTCAGGCCCTTGCCGCCGTACTCCTTCGGCCACGAGGCGCAGATCCACCCGCCGTCGAACAGCTTGGCCGTCCAGTCGGCCAGGAACGCCTTGCGCTCGTCCTTGGTCATGGAGAACCCGGGCGTGCCCCAGCCACCCGGCAGGTTGTCCGTGAGCCACTGGCGGATCTCGGCGCGGAAGGGTTCCGTCTCGACGGGGTAGTTCAGGTCCATGGGGGCGAGACTACCCCTGCCCCCGGCGGCGGGCCACGCCGCGGGCCCGCGGGGCGTTCCGGCTAACTCCCTGGTCAACGACCGATCCACGCCGGCGGCGGCATACCGGACAGATGTCGGTGCCCGGACAATCTCGGGTGGCCGTCGGGTGGACGTATCGCCCGGGCGCGGTCTCCGCCCTGATCCGACCTGTACTATGCCCGACCGTGTCCGCTCGCCCACATCTTGCTGCGTCGCAGTGGACCGGGGCCTCTCACAGGAGTCGATCCGCCGGAGCCCGGCTCCGGGTGATCGGCCGGTGACCACTCCGCCTCGGCCCACCGTGATCGTGGGACTGCCACGATCGGGAACCACGTGGACGTTGACCGCGCTCAGCCAGGACCCCATGATCCGGATCGCCCCCGAGCGCGACAACGAGGACAACAACCCCTCCGCCATCTTCGCAAAACGGAACCTCGGACGGTATCCCCTGCTGCAACCCGGCGATGCGGCGCCGGAGTACCGCCGCCTCTGGGAGTGGATTCTCCGTGGTGCCCAAGAGTCCCGCCGGCAGCACTGGGCGCGACTGTTGCTCGGTCCGGCGGCCAAGGAGCGGATCTTCGATGGCAGACGTGACGTCACCGCGTGGTTCGCCGGGTTGCTGGCGAGCAATCCCCGTTCGCGCCCGATCCCTCGGAACGGCCAGGAGCCGGCGACGGTCCTCGCCAAGTCCATCCATGTGCAACTGGCCATCGAATGGCTTGCGTCGGAGTTCGACGTCGCGGTGCTCGTCGTGTCCCGCCATCCTGCCAACGTGCTGGCCAGCTGGCAGCAGGTCAATCTGAAGGACGCCCGCAATTCGACACTGGAGACGAGCGTCGGAATCCGCCAACGGTACTGCGACCGATGGGGGGTGCCTCCGCCCGGGCCGGATCCGGTGGAGAGGATGTGCTGGCGGATCGGACTGCTCACGGCGGTGTTGGAGGAGGCGGTCGAGCGCCATCCCGACTGGCACGTGGTATCTCACGAGGAGCTCTGCGTCGATCCGGTGACCAAGTTCCGGAACCTGTGCGAGACACTCGGCTTGCCGTGGACCGATCAACGGAGGGACTACCTGATCGACCACAACATGCCGGGGGAGGGGTTCCGATTGCGACGTGTCGCCGAGGAGCTCCCGGACTCGTGGGAACGTCGCCTCGACGACGAGTCGTTGGCGACGCTCCGCAGGGTGCTGGACCAGTTCCCGATCCGCTCCTGGTCACCATCCGACTTTCGCCGGACGGGCGGGGGGGCCTGATCGGCATCACGGGGCTCCGCACCCGCCGATCGTGCTCGGCGACCTCTCCGGCTCCGGCGTACCGCAGTGCTACCGTGACCGGCGTGCCGTGCAATCTGTCGAAGTTCCACGGCGGCCTCGATCGACGCGAGATGTTGCCCTTCATCCCGACCAGCGCCCGGTCGATCCTCGACGTCGGTTGCAGTCGGGGACTCTTCGGCGCGGTGATCAAGGAGCGCGACCCATCGGTGCGACTCACGGGGGTCGAGCCCGATCCCGAGGCAGCCGATCAGGCCCGTTCCCACTATGACTGCGTCGTCGACGGATTCTTCCCGGACGCCCTCTCCGATCCGACGAGGTTCGACTGCATCATCTTCAACGACGTACTCGAGCACGTGGTCGATCCGTGGTCGATGCTGGCTCGAGCCGCGGATCACCTGACGCGCGACGGAACGGTCGTCGCGTCGATCCCGAACGTCCGATTCATCGGCGTCGTGCGCAACCTGGTGTTCCGGGGGCTCTGGAATTACGCGGACTGGGGCGTCCTCGACCGCACACACCTCCGGTTCTTCACCCGGGCATCGATCGAGACACTCTTCGCCGATGCCGGCTTCACGATCGATCGCCTCACGCCCATCAACCCGATTCGGGTCCGGGCTGCCGGCCTCCTCGTCGGAAGATTCCGCGACATGCGCTTCCCGCAATTCGCCGTCGTCGCCAGGCTGTCCGGGCCGCCACCCGCCTGATTCCTGGCCGGCCGAGGTTCTAGGTGTCCGGCGTGCTCGCGTCGGCGAGCCCGTCCGCCAGTGCGTCCAACCAGCCCGTCCCGAACTCCTGGTCGGGCTCCAGGTAGTTGCCCTCGGCCCACTCGTTCCACGACTTGATCGTGAGGATCTGCTCGCCGGCCGGCGCCTGCCGGGCGATCGCAACGGCACTGGCCACCTGACGTCGGAACCGGGCCGGTGACGAATTGACGGCCACCACCCCACGTCGACCCCGGCGCGGGGTGTCATCCCAGTTGGGCCACACGCAGGGGAGTGCCGTGCACGCCAGGTCGGCTGGGGGTGAGGACCCGCAGAAGTCCGCGTACTCATATCGGTACGGACCTCTGCGGAGGTGGTGGTTGCGCAGGAAGGAATTCAGCCGCGACGACGGGGTGGGTCGTGCGAACGGTTTCTCGATGAAGACGATTCCGTCGAAGCCCTGGGCCGCGGTCTCGACGGGGTCGACGAACGGTCCGCACGACACGAGGTACAGACCGCCCAGGTCGGCGGCCATCCCCTGCCATCGCTCGACGAAGGCCGCCGGATCCGGTATGTCGGGACTGCGAAACACGAACATGAGCGGGCGGCCGTTGACCCGGACGTAGCGAGGGTCCTCGAACGCGGTCCGGAGGTGCTCGAAATGGGCCCTGTCGTCCTCAGGTCCCGGGTAGGTCTGTTGCAGCATGATCCGCTCGCGCCCGCCCATCCAACGGTCGCTCCAGCTGTGGTTCGCCCACGCCACGCAGAACGGGAACTGCGGTTCGCCACTGGAGACCACTTCTTCGAAGGGGCGTTCGAGCAGACGCCGGCCACCGAACCAGTAGTGCCAGTAGATGAACCCGGTCACTCCGTGTGATCCGGCCAGGTCGGCCTGCTGTTGACGGACCTCGGGAACCCGGAGGTCGTAGAAGCCGAGATCGGCGGGCAGGTGGGGTTGCGCGTGCCCCCTGAAGAGCGGTCGTGCCCGGGTGACGTTCGTCCATTCGGTGAATCCCGGCTCCCACCACTCGTCGTTCTCGGGAATCGGATGGAACTGCGGAAGATAGAAGGCGAGGACTTCGATGGTGGTGGACCCCCGTGCGCCGAGACCAGGAACCGCAATCTAAGCACAGACGGTCCAGAGCGGTGAGTGGACGGAGGGGCGGATCCGGAACCCGCAGTGGACCGTGGCAGCGGTGTCCAAGGGCTGCTTGTTCCCCCTCCGGGGTACAATGGTTTCGCTGCGGCGCCACCTGCGGGCAGGCCCGTCGCGGTACCGACCAGGAGCATCAAGGAGGTGTGGCCGATGAAACGGGGAGAACCCCCCAGTAGCGCGGGATCGTCAGCTCACCCTCCCCTCCGCGCTCGCTGATCCGCCGGCCGGCAGCGTCCGGCCGTATCAGGGCGTGAGCACCGACGGGAGAGGTCGACCGACCGTCAGATCCGTCCGATGCCCAACCTGCATCCCGACTGCAGTCCCGTCGCCGACGAGGAGCTGACCGGGGTCCGCGGGTGGGCATCACGATGACCGAGGTGCCCCATGGCCCGACGACTCGCCCGCCTTCCCCTGCTTCCCACCCGACACGCACCCGAGGCCCCGGACGTCGGCGGCTCGGCGGCGTCGGGGGCGACCGCCCACCGGACGTCCCATCTTCCGCGCGGCGGCGCCCGCCGCCGCCAGCGCAGCCAGCGACTACTGGCCAACCGGGCCGTGCGCGACACCATCGTGTCGCTGGCCGGCGTCATCGGTGGCCCGGTGCGCAACCAGGCCGGGGCCGAGATCGGCCGGCTCGGTGACGTCGTCTGCCGCTGGTCCGGCGACGAGACGTACCCGCCCGTCACCGGTCTCGTCGTCAAGGTCGGCCGCCGCCTGGCCTTCGTGGGCGCGGCGGCCATCGACACCATCCGCCACGACGGCATCGTGCTCAGCTCGGCCCGGCTCGACCTGGTCGACTTCGCCCCCCGGCCCGGCGAGATCACCCTGTTCGACCAGGTGCTCGACCATCAGCTGGTCGACGTGGACGGCGTCCAGGTCATCCGGGCCGCCGACCTCTACCTGGCGCCGGTCTACGGCCGCTACAGCCTGGTGGGCGTGGACATCTCGACGGCCAGCCTGCTGCGCCGGCTCGGCCCGGCCCGCTGGCGCCACCACCCGACGCCGGAGCGGGTGATCGACTGGGGCGCCATCCAGCCCTTCGGCGACACGGCCCAGGGCGCCGCCCCCGAGGTCCGCCTGCGCACCACCAACGAGGGTCTCGAGCGCCTGCGGCCGGGCGAGCTGGCCGACCTGCTCGAGGACCTGATGCGCCCTGAGCGCCAGAAGCTGCTCGACTCGCTGACCCCCGAGGAGGCGGCCGACGCCCTGGAGGAGATGGACCCTGAGGAGCTCGCGTCGCTGCTGCGCGAGGCCGAGCCGGCCCGGGCGGCCGAGCTGCTCGGCAACATGGAGCCCGACGAGGCCGTCGACGCCCTGCGCGACCTCAGCAGCGACGAGCGCGAGGGGATCGTGTCGGTCATGGAGCCGGCCAAGGCGGCCGACCTGCTCCGCCTGCTCGGCTACCCCGAGCACGAGGCCGGCGGCTTCATGACCTCGGCGTTCCTGGTGGCCCAGACCGACGAGACGGTGGCCGGCCTGGCCCACCGCCTGGCCCACCACGACGACTGCCCCGAGGAGCTCGACGCGGTCGCCCTGGTGGACGGCGACGGCCGCATCGTCTGGGACCTGCCGCTGCTGCAGCTGCTGGTCAACGCGGGCGACACCGAGCTGGCCGACCTGGTGGGGGAGGCCGAGCCGGTCACGGTCGGGATCCACGCCGCCGTCGACGAGGTGGCCGAGCGGCTGATCGAGGCCCGGCGCATGTCGGTGGTGGTGGTCGACGAGGACGACCGTCCGGTGGGCCGCATCCTGGCCGACGACGTCATCGACGCGCTCATGCCCGAGCGCGGCCGCATCCACTTCCCGAGGCTGCTCCAGTGAGGGGACGCGCCCGGTGACGGTCGCCGCCAACCCGGCCACCAGCGCCACCCGGCGCCGGTGGCGGCGGTTCTTCGTGTACCTGGCCGCGGCCGGGCCCGGCCTCATCGCGGCCAACGCGGGCAACGACGCCGGCGGCGTGGCCACCTACGCCTCGGCCGGCGCCCAGTTCGGGTACTCGATGCTCTTCTTCATGGTGATCGTGACCATCGGTTACGTGTGCGTCCAGGAGATGACGGCCCGGCTGGCCGCCCACACCGGCAAGGGGCTGGCCGCCCTCATCCGCGAGCAGTTCTCGCTCCGGCTGTCGGCCTTCGCCGTGTTCGCCTTCGCCATCGCCAACCTCGGCCTGGTGGTGACCGAGTTCGCCGGGATCGCCAGCGCCTTCGAGCTGTGGGGCGTGTCGCGCTACATCTGCGTGCCGATCGCGGCGGTGGCCATCTGGCTGCTGGTGATCGTCGGCTCCTACCGCTACGCCGAGCGGGTGTTCCTCATGCTCACCCTGGTCTTCATCACGTACCCCATCGCCATGCTGCTCGGCCACCCGGACTGGAAGCAGGTGGCCCTCCACACCGTCCTGCCCCACGTGATCTGGTCGAAGGCCTACCTGCTGGTGGCCGTGGCCCTCATCGGCACCACCATCACGCCCTACATCCAGCTGTACACGGCCGGCGCGGTGGTCGACCGGGGCATCGGCCCCGAGGAGTACCAGTACGAGCGGGTCGACGCCGTGTCCGGCGCCATCGTGTCGGACCTGGTCTCGATGTGCATCATCATCGCCACCGCCACCGCCTTCCTCCACACCCCCCAGGTGCTCAGCACGGCGGCCGAGGCGGCCCGGGCGCTGCGGCCGCTGGCCGGCGACTTCTCGTCGGCCCTGTTCGGCATCGGGCTGCTGGGCGCGTCGGCCCTGGCCGCCGCGGTGGTGCCGCTGTCCACCTCCTACGCGGTGGCCGAGGCGGTGGGGGTGGAGCGCTCCGTCTCCAAGAGCTTCCGGGAGGCGCCGCTCTTCCTCGGGCTCTTCACCGCCCAGATCCTCATCGGGGCCTCGGTGGTGCTGCTGCCCGGCAACCTGTTCCAGCTGATCATCAACACCCAGGTCCTGGAGGGGGTGGTCACGCCGATCACCCTGGTGTTCCTGCTGGTCCTGGCCAACCGCCGCACGCTGCTCGGCGCCGCCGCCAACGGCCGGCTGGCCCGGACGGTCGGCCTGGTGACGGTGGTGGTGGTCGGGACCTTCGCCAGCTTCCTGGTCCTGCTGACCGTGGGCGGCTGGATCGGCCTCAACGTCTGAGGCGGGCCGGGTGGGGGGAGTTTGCGCATCCGCCCTGCTCGCGAGAGTATCTGTTGCTTATGACCACCTTCGCGCCGGTTCTTCATGCCTAGCCTCTGGTTCGGGCGCAACAAGGTCAAGGGTCCGAAGAAGCCACCGCCCGTTCCCGAGCGGATCCCGCCCCGCCCCCCGGCTCCCGGCGGCCTCCGCATCGCCTTCCTCGTCTACCGGGGCAACCCCCGCTGCGGCGGCCAGGGCGTCTACACCCGGCACCTGACCCGCGAGCTGGTGGCCCTCGGGCACTCGGTCGAGGTCTTCGCCGGGCAGCCGTGGCCCGAGGTCGACGAGGGGGTGGGCTTCACCCCCGTCCCGGGCCTCGACCTCTACCGCGAGCCCGACCCGTTCCGGGTGCCGCACCTGGCCGAGTTCGCCAACTCGTACCCGACGTCCGTCGCCGCCCTCGAGTTCGCCATCATGTGCACGGCCGGGTTCCCCGAGCCGTGGGCCTTCTCGATCCGGGCCCGCCGCATGCTGGCGGCGCGTCGCCAGGAGTTCGACCTGGTCCACGACAACCAGTGCCTCGGCTACGGCATCCAGGGGATGATGGACGACGGCTGGCCGGTCCTGGAGACGCTGCACCACCCGATCACCGTCGACCGCCAGCTCGCCCTCAGCCACACCACCAATCCGTGGCAGCAGTTCAGCCAGCGCCGCTGGTTCGGCTTCCTGCGCATGCAGGTCAAGGTGGCCCGGTCGCTGCCCCGGATCATCACCGTGTCGCAGTCGTCGAAGACCGACATCACCGCCCAGATGGGGGTGGCCTCCGAGCGGATGACCATCGTCCCGGTGGGCGTCGACCACACCGTCTTCCGCCCCCGCGAGGAGGTGGCGCCGGTACCGGGCCGCATCATGGTGACCTCGTCGTCCGACGTGCCCATGAAGGGCCTCGTGCCCCTGCTCGAGGCCGTGGCCAAGCTGCGCACCGAGCGGGAGATCGAGCTGGTCGTGATCGGCAACCCCCGGCCCGAGGGACGGGTGGCCAAGGCCATCGAGCGCCTCGACCTCGGCCCCGTCGTGCGGTGCGTGACCGGCATCAGCGACGACGAGCTGGCCCGCAACTACGCCCAGGCCCAGGTGGCCGTGGTGCCGTCGCTCTACGAGGGCTTCTCACTGCCGGCCATCGAGGCGATGGCCTGCGGGGTGGCCCTGGTCGCCACCACCGGCGGCGCCCTGCCCGAGGTGGTCGGCACCGACGGCGAGACGGGCCTGCTGGTGCCGCCGGACGACCCGGGCGCGCTGGCCCAGGCCATCGGCCGGCTGCTCGACGACGACGCCCTGCGGGCCCGGTTGGGGGCCGCCGGACGCGAGCGGGTGCTGGGCCGCTTCACGTGGCAGGTCACGGCGTCGGGCACGGCCGACGAGTACCGCAGGCTGCTCGAGGACAAGGAGGCCGGCCGATGCTGACGGTGGACTACGAGCGCCTCGGGGTGCGGGCGGGCGACCGGGTGCTCGACCTGGGCTGCGGCTTCGGCCGCCACGCCTACCAGGCCGCCCGGCTCGGGGCCGAGGTGGTGGCCTTCGACTTCGGGGCCGACGAGGTGCGCAACGTGCAGGACACCTTCGGTGCCATGGCCGTGGCCGGCGAGCTCGACCCCGTCGAGTCGCGGGTGGGCGCGGTCCAGGGCGACGCCCTGGCGCTGCCCTTCGCCGACGACAGCTTCGACCGGGTGATCGCCTCCGAGATCCTCGAGCACATCCCCGACGACGAGCAGGCCATGTCCGAGCTGGCCCGGGTGCTGCGCCCGGGCGGCACCATGGCCATCACCGTGCCGCGCACCGGTCCCGAGTTCATCAACTGGGCCCTGTCCGAGGAGTACCACAACGTGCCCGGCGGCCATGTCCGCATCTACCGCCAGAGCCAGCTGGTCGAGCGCCTCGAGGGCACCGGCATGCAGGCCACCGGCCACCACCACGCCCACGGGCTGCACGCGCCCTACTGGTGGCTCAAGTGCCTGGTCGGCACCAAGAACGACACCCACCCGGCCGTGGCCGCCTACCACCGGCTGCTGGTCTGGGACATCGAGAAGGCGCCGACCTTCACACGGACGGCCGAGCGCATCCTCAACCCGCTGGTGGGCAAGAGCCTGGTCGTCTACCTGGTCAAGCCGCTGCCGGTGGCCGACGCCGGTGCGGCCCGCCCGGTGGGAGCCGGCGTATGAGGGTCATCCCCGAGGTGCCCGGCGTCATGGACGCCGCCCAGGTGCTCGACACGGCCCGGTCGATCGCCGCGCTGCAGCGGCCCGACGGCATGATCCCGTGGTTCCCCGGCGGCCACTGCGACCCGTGGAACCACGTCGAGGCGGCCATGGCGCTGACCGCGGTGGGGCTCGACGACGAAGCCGACGCCGCCTACCAGTGGCTGGTGGACACCCAGCTGCCCGACGGCAGCTGGTTCAACTACTACCTGCAAACCGGGGTCAAGGACGCCCGCCTCGACACCAACGTGTGCGCCTACCTGGCCACCGGCGCCTGGCACCGCTACATCTCGACCGGCGACATCGACGCGCTCGAGCGACTGTGGCCGACCATGGCGGCGGGGGTCGACTTCGTGCTCCGCTGGCAGCGCCTCGACGGCTCGATCCGGTGGTCCCTCGACTCGTCGGGAGTGCTCGAGGAGTACGCACTGCTGACCGGCTCGTCCTCGATCTACCACAGCCTGCGGTGCGCCATCGCGGTGGCCGAGCGCCTCGACCGGGAGCGTCCCGACTGGGAGCTGGCGGCCGGGCGGCTGGCCCACGCCTTGGCCCATGACCTCGACGCCTTCGAGCCCAAGGTCGAGTTCGCCATGGACTGGTACTACCCGATCCTGTCGGGCGCCATGAGCGGCGACGCCGCCCACGCCCGCATCGACGGGGCCTGGTCCACCTTCGTGATGGAGGGCCGTGGTGTCCGCTGCGTGTCCACCGGCGAGTGGGTCACGGCGGCCGAGACGGCCGAGTGCGTGCTGGCCCTCGACTGCATCGGGCGTGACGACGAGGCGTACGAGTTGTTCCGCTGGGTCCAGGCCCTGCGCAACGACGACGGCTCGTACTGGACCGGCATGGTGTACCCCGAGGAGGCGACCTACCCGCCGCTCGAGCGCTCGACGTACACGGCCGGCGCCATGGTGCTGGCCGCCGACGCCCTCGGCCACTGCACGCCGGCCTCCGGGCTGTTCCGGGGCGAGGGGCTGCCCGGCCACCTCGACCTGACCGAGCCGGCGCCCGAGGCGCCGGTCGAGCCGGCGCTGCGGTCGCCCGGCGCCCCCGGTCCCTCCTGAGCGTTCCGGCCTGATCTCAGGGGGCCCGGACGGGCCCGCCGACGTCCGAACTGACCCGGCGCTGACCCCCGCCCTACACTGACCCGGGGTCGGCGGACGGCCTTCGGTGGGGCGGGGCCGGCGGTCGGCAGCTCGCGGGGCGGAGCAGGCATGCAGGGAATCGATGACGAGTTGACCGTACCCGTGAAGCGGGTGGCGGAGGCGCCGCCCGACGAGCGGTCGGGCGCCGGGGTCGCCGGCCTCCTGTCCAGCAGGGTCGCGGACGTGGTGGCCGCCGTGGTTTCGATCGCCGCCTGCGCCTCGGTGTTCGTCGCCATCCACGAGTACGGCCGCAACATCCTCTACGGCGACCAGTGGATGGACGTGGCCCTCGTGCACCGGGCCCACACCGGGACGCTGACGTGGGGCGCCCTCTGGGCGCAGCACAACGAGAACCGCATCCTCTTCCCGAACCTGGTCGTACTGGCCCTCGCGTCCACCACCCACCTCCAGGTCCTGGTCGAGGACTACCTGAGCGGCGTGGCCCTCTGCGGGGCCACCGCGCTGGTGGTGCTGGCCCACCACCGCCGGTCCCCAGACACGCCCTGGATCGTCTATACCCCGGTGGTCCTGGTGCTGCTGTCCGGGTCGGTCGTGTCCCAGACCATGTTCGGCTTCAACTTCTCGTGGTTCCTGGTGCTGCTGGCCCTGGCCGCCGCCGTGTACCTGGCCGACCGTCCGTTGCTCACCCGCCTGGCCCTGGCCGGTGCCGTGGCGGCGGCCGTGGTCGGCAGCTACTCGTCGCTGCAGGGCCTCATCATCTGGCCGGCCGTGCTGGTCCTGTTGTGGCAGCGCCGACGGTCGCCCCGGGTGCTCGGCACCTGGGTGGGATGCGCGGTGGTGACGACGGCGTTCTACCTCTACGGGTTCGACCGCAGCGCAGCGGGGGCCCACGGGACGGCCGGCGGTGCGTGGGGCTTCTTCGTCGTCGAGCTGGGCAACGTGTTCGGCACCGTCCTCTCCCACGGGTCCGCCTTCGCCTGCGGGATCGCCGTCCTCGTCCTGGCGGTTGCCGCCCTGGTGGTGGGCCGGCACCGGGACAGCTCGGGCGGTGCGCCGGTGGGGGTCGCACTGGTCGTCTTCGGGCTGGTGTTCGCGGCGTCGGCCGGGGTCGGGCGTGCGTCGCTGGGCGTGGCGGACGCCCTGCGGTACTCGGAGTTCGTGCTGACGGCCTGGGTCGGCGCCTACCTGGTCTTGGTGTCCGGGCTGGCCCTGGGGTGGCGACGGTCGGCCGCGGCCTCCACGACGGAGGCCGTCGAGCTCGACGAGCCGGCCGCCCCGGTGGCGGAGCGGGAGCGGGAGGCGGCGGCGGACGGCCGGCCGACCCGGTCGTGGCGGTCGCGGCAGGTGCAGGGGGCACTGGCCGGGGTGCTGCTGGCCCTGATGGTCGTCCAATTCCTGCTCGGACACCAGCACGGGACAGACGACGACGCCGGCTGGCAGGCCCAGGAGCTGACCGTCGCCGACATCACGGCCAATGTCGGCCGGGCGTCGGACTTCGCTGTGGCCGACCACCTCGGGCCGTATTCCGTTCCCGAGCTACGCCAACTGGTGGCCGACGCCAGGTCGGAGCGGCTCAGCCTGTTCGCCACCTCCCTGGCTACGACCGAGGCCCGGCGCGGCATCTCCCCCCCGTTGCTCGACCTCCTGCCCACCGCCTGGCAGCGGGTCCGTGGCACCGTCGAGTTCGACGCCGGCGTCCAGACCGGTGCGCCGGTCCGGATCGTGTTCGAGGTCCGGCGCGACGGGCGCACGGTCGCCGTCGTCCCGGCCACGCCGACGCCCGTCGGCCTGCTCGGGCGGTGGGACCCGACCGGGCGGCCCATCGGGCTCTACTGGTTCCACAGCGTCGCCACCGCGGCGGACGGCTCGGTGACGATGGGGGACGCGGTCCCCTTCGTCCTGGCCGGACCCGGGCGCACGTGATGGTCTCGGGCCCGCCGTCGAATGCGTCGACCCTGACACTGCGTGAGGGGACCGCCACGACCCGTGGGTCACCCGGCGGGGCGCGGCCGGCCTCCGGTACCCTGCGGTCATGAGAGGCACCCGGTGCCGGCGTGGCACGTGGCGGATGCGCACGGTGGTGGCCTCCGTCCTGGCGGTGATGGTCGGCGCCACCGCGGCCGGCGTCGCCGCACCCGTCGTCGCCGCCGGTGCGGCCGGCCGCACGCCCGCCGGGCCGACCATCGTCCTGCACGGGGCCACCCGTGACGGAGTCGGGCCCGGGTTCGTCGGCCTGACCCTCGAGGCGGCCGACCTCGGGGCGGCCTACCTCGACCCCGCCCGGTCGAACCTGCCCTCGCTCCTCGACGAGCTCGGCTCCGGCAATCTCCGCATCGGCGGCCAGACCTCCGACCTCAGCGTGGCCTGGCTGGACAGCCCGACGGACCCCCTGCCGTCGTGGGCGACGTCGTCCGCCACCCCGGACGACCTGACGGCCGTGGGCGGCATCGCCCACGACTCGGGCTGGTCGGTGGACCTCGGGGTCAACCTGCTGGAGTTCGATCCGGCCACCGCCGCCGACGAGGTGCGGTCGGCCACGACGGCCCTCGGGTCGTCGCTCCGCGCAGTGGAGTTCGGCAACGAGCCCGACCTCTACTTCTACTTCGAGTCCTTCCTGACCGACCCGCCCGGCGGGGTGCCCACCACCTTCCCGGCCTGGCTGGCCAACTGGAACGCCTACGCGGCCGCCGTGCGCGCGTCGAGCCCGGGCGTGACCGTCAACGGGCCGGACTTCTACCTCACGTCCTGGCTGGCCGACGTCACGAAGAAGACCTCCGCACCGTTGGCCGACTTCACCCAGCACTTCTACCCGCTGGAGGACTGCGGGGGCGCGGTCCTCAGCCCGTCCCAGCTCCTCGATCCGTCGTCCTTCACCACCGAGGACCAGTTGGTCGGCAAGGCCCTGCAGGCGGCCAAGGCCGGCCACCACCCGCTGGTCCTCGACGAGTTCAACTCGATCTCGTGCGGGAGCACGTCACCTGCCGCATGGGAGTTCGCTTCGTCGCTGTGGGCGGTCCACGCCCTGCTCGACGCGGCGGCCGACGGGGTGGCGTCGGTCAACGTGCAGATGAATCCGGGCAACTGCTCCAGCTACACGCCGCTGTGCGTGCCCGACCCCGGCTCCCCCGGGACGCTCGAGCCCCGGCCCATCTTCGAGGGCATGCAGCTGGTGAGCGGGCTGGAGGGCGGCACCTTCCTCCATTCGACGGTCAAGGCGGTCGACCCGCTGCCGACCGGGGTGTCCCAGTACGCCGTGCGCCTGCCCGATGGGAGGGTCGACGTGGTGGTGGACAACACCACGTCGGCGGCCGTCACCGGGCTGTCGCTCAACCTCGACGCCGGCGCGTCGCTGGTCGGCACCGAGGTGCTGGCCGCGCCCTCGCTGACGTCGACGATCGGCGTCACGCTCACGAGTGCACCGGCCAGCGGCGCTCCGACGGGACTGACGGTCGCCCCCGACACCGCCGAGGTGTTCACCCTTGCCCCCTGAGGCGGGGCCGCCGTCCTGACCCGGTCCGGTGGTCCACCGATTCACAGGAGACGCCCAGCGGGCCACCACAGGCGTCCCAGCCTCCTTCCGTACCGTGGTGGTCGAAGGAGGTGGACGACGCCGACCGACCCCGTCGTCCGAACCGAGATGCTGCTGTTCCTCATGATCCCGCTGTCCCTGCTGGCCTTCGCCGTCGCCATCGGCCCGGTCCTGGCCATGACGCTGGTCGAGCACCACCAACGCAGGCGGGCCGCCGCCACCGTCCGGGTGGCCGACGGGTCCGCCCCGATCGACGTGCCCGCCCGCAGCGTCGACCGCGAGCTGGTCCGACGGGCCTGAGTCGGCGTCAGTCTCCGTCCACCCCCGCCGAGTCCGGGAACCACGAGAGCACCCGGAAGAGCTCGGTGCGCTCGGCGGGGGTGAGCCTGGTCCGCCAGTTCCCCGGCAGCACCGAGGCGACCCGCTTGGTCACGTAGCCGGTGCCCGGCCGGTCCCGCTCGCCGATGTAGGCGGCCACCTCGTCCGTCCAGGTCAGCCCCAGCTCCTGGTACAGGTCCCGGAATCCGCCCACGGGGTCGGCGCACAGCCCCTCGTGGGTCCGCACCGACCAGCCCGGTTGCCGCGTCAGCGCCTGGCGCAGGGCGGTGGTGAGCACGCCGATCTGCCAGACCGTCCGTTCGAGGCGGTCCGGCCCCGGTGGGCGCACACCCCAGGACGCGGCCAGCCGGAGGACCCGGTCGTCGTCGGCGAAGGGCACCGCCTGTTCGGGGCTCCTCACCTCGAGCCAGCTGGCCAGCACACTGCCGGGGTGGCGCAGCACCACCAGGACGTCCACGTCGAACTCGGTGGCCACCCACTCGAGGGCCAGCGGGGCGTGCACGGTCTTGACCAGCAGCCCGCGCCGGAAGAGGCCCGGGTCGACCCGGTCGACCGGCAGGTCGGCCAGCGCCCCGGCAGCCGTCATGAGCGGCGACGGGCGGCCGGCGAAGTACGCCCCCCGGCGGGCCGGGTTGGTGCGGCGCAGGATGCCGGCCGCCGCCCGCTGGCGGAGCGTGGTCGGGGCACCCAGCACGATCCACGACCAGAGCCGGAAGTAGGGCTCGTCCCACTCGCCGGGCCGCAGCACCGGGAACCGCCCCACGTCCCGCTTGGCCCGGATGGCGGCCGCCCGGTAGCCCTCGCTGTCCGGCTCCATGATCGACACCAGGGTCGAGTCCTGCTCGAGGACCTGCTTGGTCCACGTGGTGCCCGACCGGGGGATGCCGGCCACCACCAGCGGACGGTGGCGGGCGGTCGAGCGGTGGCGGGCCGGCTCGGCCCGTGGGGCCGTCGCCGGGGCGGCCACGGTGGGGGTCGGGAGGTCGGATCGGCGGCGGACGCGCGCGGCCGGGAGCGGTCCGGGGACGGTCAGGAAGGAGGGCCCGGCGGGCGTGCGCATATGAGGGAGAACGTGTGCGGCCCGGCAGCGTTACCAGGGACGATGGCCGTTCGCCGCGCCCGGAGGCGCCAACATGTGTGTCCGCTCGGCGGTGGTCGCGACGGGGTCAGATGCGGCGCAGGACGCGCAGCGAGCCGCAGGCGCCGTCCTCGGTGAACTCACCGGAGTCGAGCGCGGCCCGCCAGATGTCGTAGGGGGGACGGCCCCCGTCAGCCGGATCGGGGAACACGTCGTGGATGGCGAGCCAGCCGCCGCGTACCACGTGGGGCGACCAGCCGCGGTAGTCGGCCCAGGCCGGCTCCTCGCCGTGACCGCCGTCGATGAAGCAGAAGGCGAGCGGCGTGGTCCAGCGGGAGCTCACGGTGGGGGAGTCGCCCACCAGGCCCACGACCGAGCCCTCCAGGTCGGCGCCGACCATGGCCCGCCGCCAGTGGGGCAGGGTGTCGATCCGGCCGGTGGCCGGGTCGACCAGCGAGCTGTCGTGGTGCTCCCAGCCGGCCTGGTTCTCCTCGGACCCGTGGTGGTGATCGAGGCTGAAGAGGACCGCGCCCGTCTCCTCGGCCGCCGCCCCCAGGTAGGTGGTCGACTTGCCGCACCAGGCGCCGATCTCGACGAAGGTGGCGCCGGGGGTCGAGCTGCCGGCCCGCAGGGCGGCCAGGAACAGGGCCTCGCCCTCGTCGTCGGGCATGAAGCCGGTGGTGGCGCGGGCCAGGGTGAACAGGTGCTCCCGGCGCGCCTCGACGGTCCGGTGGTCGGCGCCCGGGTGGGCCGGCGTGGTCGCTTCCATGCGTCCACCCTCCCACACCGGGGAGGGCCCGCCCGCGCCGGGCTCCGGCGTTCCCGTACACTGACCAGGCGTTTGTGGGGAGCCGTCGACCAGGATGGGGCGGGATGCAGACCTTGGCTGGCTCCGTGACCTCGGAGCCGATGATGTCGGGCGCGGGGGGCGCGTCGGAGTGGTGGTCCCGGGTCGCGTCGCGCCTGTCGTCGCCCCTGGCCGACGCGCTGGCAGTGACTCTGTTCACCTTCGCCGGGCTGGCTGCGTTCTTCTACGTCCACACCTACTCGGTCAACATGATCTATGACGACCAGTGGACCGACATCGACCTGCTCAAGCGCTTCCACGGCGGGACCCTGTCCTGGTCCTACCTGTGGGAACAGCACAACGAGCACCGGATGGTCTTCCCCAAGCTGGTGGTGCTGGCCCTCGGGGCCACCACCCACTTCAACGTGCAGGTGGAGGACTACCTGTGCGTGGTGGCGCTGTGCGGGGCGACGGCGCTGTTCATCCTCGCCCACCGGCGCCGCTCGCCCGACCTGCCGATGCTGGTCTACGTGCCGGTGGCCTTCGTCCTGCTGTCGCCGGTGGTGGTGGCCGAGGGGCTACTCGGCTTCAACCTCGCCTGGTTCATGGCCCTGGTGGGGTTCGCGCTGGTGCTGTACCTGCTCGACGCCGAGGTGGTGTCCCGGCCGGCCTTCGCGGCGGCCGTGGTGGTGACCGTGGTCGCCAGCTACTCCTGCCTCCAGGGCCTGCTGATCTGGCCGGCCCTGCTGGTCCTGCTGTGGCTGCGCCGACGGTCGCTGGCCGCCCTCGGTGTGTGGGTGGCCGCCGCCGCCGTCACCACCGGGGTGTACTTCATCGGCTTCAACTTCTCGTTGGCCCGGGCCAGCTCAGGCGCCGCCCCCCAGGGTTTCGGGGCGACGATCCGCTTCTTCGTGGTCGAGATCGGCAACGTGCTGGGCAGCGAGGCCGGTTACGGTCTCGACAAGTTCTTCGGCGGCATGGTGCTGGCCCTGGCCGTCGTCTGCCTGGTGGCGGGCCTCCGACGGAGCGCCGACGACGGGGCCGCGCTCGGGGTCGCCCTCATCGCCTTCGGCTTCACCTTCCTGCTGTCCGCCACGGTGGGCCGGTCCCAGCTCGGCCTCGGCGACGCCATCCGCTACGCCCCCTTCGTGCTGATGATCCTGGTCGGCACCTACCTGGTGCTGCTGTCGTGGTGCACCCGGGTGCTCGACCCGCCGGGGGAGCACGAGCCGGTCGACCTGGCCTGGCTCAGCCCGGGCACCCGACTGTGGACGCCCGTGGTGCTGCTGGGCTGCGCCCTGGCCCTGTGCGCGGGACAGGCCATCGAGTCGAACCGCGTCGGGCCGGACGACTCGGGTGGCTGGCACAGCGAGCAGATCACCATCGCCAACGTGACCGCCAACATCGCCCGGCTGCCCGACTATGTGGTCCAGGACCACCTCGGGGGCTACGCGCCCTCCTACATGCGGTCCATGACGGCCTACGCCAGCCAGCAGAAGCTCAGCCTGTTCGCCACCTCACTGGCCGCCCAGCAGCGGCAGGCCGGACTGCAGCCCCTGCTCGAGGCCACCGTCCTGTACCCCCACGACCTGGCCGACCTGCGCGGTACCTTCTTCATGCGGGCCGGCGTGGTGGCACCGGACGTCACCGACGTCGAGTTCGTGCTGTATGGCCAAGGCCTGGACAACGACTCGGTGGCCACGGCCAAGCACACGCCCACCGGGTGGATCGCCCGGTGGGACACCCACGACGTGGGCGACGGGGCGTACTACCTGGCCGTCCAGGCCACCACGTCCTCGCGTCGCTTCTACCAGAGTCCGTACATCAGGGTCTCCGTCCACAACCACTGATCGACGCGACGGGGTGCCGCTCGGTGGGCCGGTGGCTCCGGTCAGTCGGCGTCGAGCCCGTAGACGAGGGTGCCGTCCGGCCGGACGTCGTAGATCTCGACGCCCTCGTCGACGTGGGGGGCGTCCGCGCCCAGCGCCACGGCCACCTTGTTGAGGGCGTTGCGGGTCACGTCGAGGACGACCTCGACCTGCTGGGCCGGTGTGGCCGTCGCCCGGAGCCCGTCGACGACAGCGGGGTCGATCCGGCCTGGCGTCCACACCATGGCGTCACAGAGGGCCAGCGCCGCCCGGGCGAGCTCCGGGAGCGAGCTGTCGGCGTAGCGGTCGACGGCGTCGAAGTCCGCCTCCGTCGCCCCGGCCCGGAGAGCGGACCGGCTGCGCAACGACCGGCACAGGCGGCAGTCGTGGGCCCGGGCGCCCCGGAGGCGGACGAGCTCGGTGGTGACCGGGTCGAGCGCATCGAGGGCGGGCACCACGCGCACCAGGTCGTCGAGGGCCGGCCACAGGTCGCCCGCCGGGGTGTCCGGCCCGGCCACCGGCCACGGCCCCGCGGTCCCGGCCAGCGCGTCGAGGGCGGCGCGGGTGCGGGGCACGACGTCCACCACCCACAGCGCGGCGGCCAGCTCGCCGGCCGCGGGGCCGGTGGCGGACAGGAACGAGGCCCGCTGCTCCGGGGTGACCGAGGCCACGTCGACGCAGCACTGCTCGGCAAAGGCGAGCACCGCCGGCGCGTCGCCGTCCCAGGCGGGGCCCGACGCATCGGATGGCGGGGTCAGGGCGTGCACGCCGAGCACGTCGGCGCACGTCCGGGCGGCCGAGGCCACCAGGTCGGTGGCGCCGGCACGCCCGGCACCGGCCCAGGCGGCGGCCACCACGGCCTCCAGCACGTCGGCGCCCTCCGGCGCCACGTCGCGGAGCAGGTCGGCACCGGTGGTCACGTCGCGACGCTACCGTCCCACCGGGTCCCACACCGGCGGACAGAATGACCCATGGACATCCGACGGTCCGGCCTCGGCGACGACGACGTCGTCGCCATGCTCCGCATCGAGTTCGTGGCCGGGTTCCGGGGCGTCGACGTCGACGACCTGCCCGAGGACTTCCGGCGGGAGACGGCGCGCTTCGTGGCCGACGGCCACGCCCGGGGGACGATGCTGTCGTGGCTGGCCGAGGAGGACGGTGCGCCCTGCGGGCTGGTCTCGGTGCTGCTCCAGGACGCCCCGCCCCGGGTGGAGGACGCCCGGAGCCGCGAGGGGCTCGTGGTCAACATGTACGTCCGTCCGGCGTGGCGCAGGACCGGACTGGGGCGCCGGCTGCTGGGGTCGTGCGTGGAGGGGGCACCGGCGGCCGGCATCCGCCGGCTGAACCTCTACGCCACGCCCGACGGCCGGCCGCTCTACCGCGCCACCGGGTTCGTGCCCCGGTCGGACTGGATGATCCTGGAGCTGCCGCTCCCGTCGTGACGCCGGGCGTCAGCCGGTGATGCCGACGATGTCGGTCGCGCCCTGCGTGCCCAGGTCGCCCAGGGCCGGTGCCCCGAAGGCGAACACCTGGCCCGCCGAGTCGGCCAGCCAGTACCCGTGGTGGTCGGCGGTGGGGAGGATGCCCGTGACCCGTCCCGCCGGTCGCTGTCCAACGGCCGAGCCCTGGAAGACGGCGTCGCCGAAGGCGAACACCCCGCCGTCGCCGGCCGCCATCCAGTAGCCGGATCCGTCCGCGCTCGGGGCCAGTCCGACGATCGGCTGGTTCAGCCGGGTGCCGCCCAGGGAGCCCTGGAAGGCGGCGCCGCCGAACGAGAACACCCCGCCGTCCCTCGCCACCAGCCAGTAGCCACCCCAGGGTGACGGGGCCATACCGACCACCGGCTCGGCCAGGGGGGTGCCGCCCATGGAGCCCTGGAAGACGGCGTCGCCGTAGGCGAACACCCCGCCGTCGGCCGCCACCAGCCAGTACCCGCCGCCGTCCGCGGTGGGTGCCATACCGACCACGGGCGCGGCCAGGACGACGTCGCCGGCGGACCCGTAGAAGCGGGCGTCGCCGTAGGCGAACACCCCGCCGTCGGCCGCCACCAGCCAGTACCCGCCGCCGTCGGGGGTCGCCTGCACGCCGACGACGGGCTGGTTGTAGGCGGCCGTGCCCGGGGGGTCGAGGTAGGACAGGTAGTGGTCGTTCCCGAAGCCGGTCATCGAGCCGTCCGCCCCGTACAGGTAGTAGCCCTGGCCCGGTGTGGTCGGCCCGGCCGTCACCATGACGGCTCCCTGGTAGCGGGTCCCGTCGTGCTCGCACGTGAACCGGGCGGCGGCCGCCACCAGGGTGCCCGTACCCGCGGAGACATCGGTCACCTGGAACTGGTCGAGGGTGAACGTCGAGGGGTCGCTCTGCCCACCGCAGATCCGGACGCCCGGCTGCGCCAGCGAGGAGAGGAAGACCCAGTCGCCGGCGTCGCTGCTGTAGGTGGTCCCGGCGGTGTAGCCGGACTCCGACTCGAGCTCCATCCGGATGCACGTGCCGCCGGAACAGAGGTGCGCCTCGAGATCGTGGGTGAAGTACTCGGGGGTGACCGGCTCGACTCCGATCGTCGTGCCGTGACCGCCGGAGGTGGTGGTCAACCAGCCACCGGAAAAGAGCGGCGTCGTCGGTGTGCGGGGAGCCGCCACCGCCGCTCCGGTCGTTCCCACTCCCACCACTGCCGCGAGGGCCCCCGTCGCCAGGGCCATCGTGAGCACGATCCGCCACCGTCGCATCACCATGGGGCCGACTCTACCGACCGCTGGTGGCTTCGGCCCGGACGGCGGGCCGTCAGCCCCGGATCAGTGTCACCAGCGTGTACACGGCGAACCCGGCCAGCAGCACGCCACCGGCCCGGCGGATGACGGCCAACGGCAGGACCCGCAGCAGGGCGCGCCCGCCGAACGCCCCGAGCGCGGCCACCGTGGCCAGCGCGGCGAAGGCGCCGATGAACACGCTGGCCGGCTGGTGGTACTTGGCGGCCAGGTTGGCCGTCAGGATCTGGGTGAGGTCGCCGAACTCGCCCACGAAGATGACGACGAAGGCGGTGGCGACGGGCTTCAGGCCCGTGGGCGCCTCGTCGGCCTCCTCCTCGCCCTCGGCCTCCTCCTCGCCCTCGGTCACGAAGAGCAGGTAGACCGCCCCCCCGGCGAAGAGTAGGGCGGTCACCGCCTCGACCCAGCGGTGGGGGAGCAGGGCGAGCAGCCGCCCCGCCGCCACCGCGATGCCGGCGTGGATGCCGAAGGCCACGGTGGCGCCCAGCCAGACCAGGACCGGCCGGTAGCGGCTGCCCATGATCAGGGTGGCGATCATGGTCTTGTCGGGCAGCTCGGCCACGAAGATGAGGCCGAAGACGCCGAGGATCAGGCCGAGCTGCACCGGTCAGACGGTCCCGGCGCGGAGCCGTCGGTCGCGGTCGGCCACCGTCAGGCGCCGGCGCCTAGCACCTCGGTGAGGGTGGCGGCCAACCCGTCCCCCTCGCGTCGACCGAAGGCCACGCTCATGGCCAGCCGCTCGAGGATCTGGTCGACCGTGCGGCCGCCCGCCGCCAGCGGGTGGGCGGCCACGAAGGCGGTCACCTCGGCGGCCAGCTCGGGCGGCGAGCACAGGGCCCGGATCCCGTCGAGCATGCGGGGCAGCGTGTTCGAGGGGAACTTCCTCGGGAACTCGTCCCACGACGCCACGATCCGCTCCCAGGTGGCCGGCCCGGTCTCCCGGTTGGCCAGTTGCAGGCGGATGAGGAACGGCGCGTCCTGGCTGCGGACCTCGGTCATGGCCAGTTCGAACGTGCGGGCGGCCAGGTCGGCGTCGCCGAAGCTGGCCAGAGCGTCGAGGTAGCGGTTCTCCTCCTGCGGGGTGGTGGCCGCCCGATAGGAGGCGAGGTAGGCCTCGTACTCGTCGACGCCGCCCTCGGCGGCCACGATGTCGAGCACGGCCGAGGCGGTGTCGCCGTGGAGGGGGGCGGAGGCCCGGGCGGCGAAGCGGGCGGCCGCCTCGGCCCGCACCCCGGGGTCGGCCCCGATGGTGCCGAGCGTGCGTAGCACGGCCGAGCGCAGCGACGGCGTCCGTTCGTCGTCGGACGACGCCGGGTCCCATCCGAGGCGGTCGGCCAGCGGTCCGAGCAGGGTCCGCACCCCGGTGGCCAGGGTGGGCCGCCCGTCCTCGGGCACGATCCGGTCGAAGAGCCCGATGGCCCCGACCACCACCGACCAGACGCTGGGATCGCCCTCGCCCCCGTCGGCCAGGGCCGCGGCCAACCGCAGCAGGTCGGTCACCCGGGCGTGACCGGCCAGGGTGGCCGCCCACGTGTCCGACACCAGGTTGTAGCGCTCGAGCGGCGCCAGGTCGCCGAGGCGGCCGGCCAGGTGGGCCACCCGGTCGGCCGCATACGCGACGCGGTAGTAGCCCGAGCCGCCGGCGTTGACCACCAGGTCGCCGGCGCCGCCCAGCTCCTGGCTGGCCGCCGTCATCAGGGTGGCGTCGTTCCAGTCGGCGCCGGAGTCGAGGGTGCGGTGCAGGACCGGCACCTGCCAGCGCGAGCCGATCGCCCCGCCGGGGGCGCCGGAGTAGCAGAACGGCTGCTGGGCCACGGTGCCGTCGTCGCCCACCGTGACGAGCGGGTACCCACCCTGGTTGATCCAGGTGTCCATGATGCGGGCCACCGGCCGACCGCTGGAGCGCTCCAGCGCGTCCCAGAGGTCACGGGTCTCGGTGTTGCCGTACGAGTGGGCGACTAGATAGTCGTGGATGCCCTCGCGGAAGACGTCGGGGCCGATGAACTGCTCGAGCATGCGCAGGACGCTGCCGCCCTTCTGGTACGTCAGCACGTCGAACATGCCCTCGGCCTCCTCGGGCCGACCCACCGGGAACTCGACGGGACGGGTGGCGTGCAGCCCGTCGACGGCCATGGCCGCCTCGCGCTCGACGCCGAAGCTGACCCAGCGCTCCCACTCGGGCCGGAAGGCGTCGACGGCCAGCACCTCCATGAAGGTGGCGAAGGCCTCGTTCAGCCAGATGCCGTTCCACCACTTCATGGTCACGAGGTCGCCGAACCACATGTGGGCCATCTCGTGGCAGACGACGTCGGCGATGCGCTCGAGCTCGACCCGGGCGGCGGTGGCCGGGTCGACCAGCAGGGCCGACTCCCGGTAGGTGATGCAGCCGAGGTTCTCCATCGCCCCGGCGGCGAAGTCGGGGATGGCCACCATGTCGACCTTGTCACCCGGGTACGGGATGCCGAAGTACTCCGTGAAGAACCGCAGCGCGTGGGCCCCGACCTCCAGGGCGAACCCGGTGAGGTGGCCCTTGCCGAGCGGGTGGACGACGCGCAGGGGGACCCCGTCGACGTCGACCGGGTCGGTGTGGCCGAGCGGTCCGACCACGAAGGCCACCAGGTAGGTGGACATGACCATGGTGGGACCGAAGTGGACCCGCCGGCGCCCGTCGGGCTCCTGCGTCTCCTCCACCACGGGGCTGTTCGAGTACGCGGCCAGGTGGTCGTCGACCACCAGGGTGATCTCGAAGGTGGCCTTGAACGCCGGCTCGTCGAAGCAGGGGAAGGCCCGCCGGGCGTCGGTCGACTCCATCTGGGTGGTGGCGATGACGTGCTCGACGCCGGCGTCATCGGTGAAGGTGGAGCGGTAGAAGCCGCGCAGCTTGTCGTTGAGGATGCCGGTGAAGGCGAGCCGCAGCGTGGCGGGACCGGCGGCCAGGCCCTGGGCGAAGGAGAGGACGGCCCGCTCCTCGACCGGATCGAGGTCGACGGAGGCGGCCGTCTGGTGGGTGCCATCGGCCGCCACCACCTCGGCCGAGGTGATCTCGAGCTCGGCCGCGTTCAGCACCACCTCGTCGGTGGCCGCGCCGACGGTCACGTCGATCTCCACCTCACCCACGAAGCTGGCGGCCCCCAGGTCCGGCGTCAGGGTCAGCCGGTAGGCGTGGGGGAGGACCGTGGTCGGCAGGCGGTAGGAGGCCGAGTCGGCCGGGCCCGGAGTCGAAGTGCGCATGCTGGGCAGGCTACCGTCGCACCGTGCCCTCCGACCCCCGTTCCGACCAGAATTCCACCTCGCCCGCCGACGGCGTCCCGTCCACCCGACTCGACGTCGTGTGCGTCGGCAACGCGCTGGTCGACGTGCTGACCTCGGCGCCCGACGAGCTGCTGGTCGAGCTCGGACTGGTGAAGGGGACCATGGCCCTGGTCGATCACGAGCGGGCCGCCGCCATCTACGAGCGCATGGGCGCCACCACCGAGGCGTCGGGCGGCTCGGCGGCCAACACCGCAGCCGGGGTGGCCGCACTGGGCGGACGTGCGGCCTTCCTCGGCCGCGTGGCCGACGACGGGCTGGGCCGGGCCTTCACCCACGACATCCGCTCGGTCGGCGTGGCTTTCGATCCCACGCCCACCCCGGCCGTGCCGGGCGAGGTGGTGAGCGGCCACTGCCTGGTGCTCGTCACCGACGACGCCGAGCGCACCATGGCCACCCACCTGGGGGTGGCGTCGGACTTCGCCGCCGTGGACCTGCACGACGGCCACCTGGCCTCGACCCAGGTGGTCTACCTGGAGGGCTACCTGTGGGAGCAGCCCTCGGCCAAGGCGGCCATGCGGGAGGCCATCGAGGTGGCCCACCGCCACGACGCGTCGGTGGCGCTGACCGTGTCCGACCCCTTCTGCGTCCAGAACCACCGCGACGAGTTCCTGGAGCTCCTCGACGGGGACCTCGAGCTCCTCTTTGCCAACGAGGAGGAGGCGGTCATGCTGTTCGGCACCTCGTCCTTCGACGCGGCGGTGGCCGCCGCCGCCGACACCGGTGTGCTGGCCGTGCTCACCCGGGGTGCACGCGGCTCGGTGGTGGTGACGGCCTCCGGGCCCGTCGAGGTGCCGGCAGCGCCGGTCGACCGGGTGGTCGACACCACCGGTGCGGGCGACCTCTTCGCGGCCGGCTTCCTGTACGGCATCACGAACGGGCTGCAGCCCGAGGAGGCGGCCCGTCTCGGAGGGGTCTGCGCGGGGGAGGTCATCGGCCACGTGGGCGCCCGGCCCCAGGCCGACCTGCGGGCGCTGGCCGTCGAGGCCGGACTCTTCGGCTGACCGGGTCGGCCCGCCCGGACCGACCCGGTCATCGGGCGTTCACTAGGGTCTGTCCATGGTTCTCCCCACCGTGCGGTCGACGGCGGTGCGGTCAACGGCCCGGAGCCGGCGGGTCCTGGGTGCGGCCCTGGTCGGTCTGCTCGCCGTGACCGCCGCCGGAGCGGCCGTGGGCGTGGCACCGGCCGGAGCGACCGGCGCCGCGGCCGCAACGACCACGGCCGACACCACGCCGCCGTGCGACGCCCTCTGCCGGTCCATCGCCACCGAGGGCCAGGCCCTGGTGACCGGGCCGGGAGGGCCGCCGGGGGCGATCGTGCTGGTCGACCGGGACGGCACGACGGCGGTGTACAGCTTCGGCACCTCGCAGGTCGGCACCACGGACACGATCTCCCCCTCGACCCACCTGCGGTTGGCCAGCGTCTCCAAGATGTACAGCGGGGCGGTGGCCCTGGCGCTGGTGGCGAAGGGGGAGCTCCGCCTGTCGTCGCAGGTCGGCTCCTACGTCCACGACCTGCCGGCCGCCTGGCGCAAGGTGACCCTGGCCCAGCTGCTGCAGCACACGAGCGGCATCCCGGACTTCATCCGGTCGGCCGGATTCGGGCCCGACATCACCGCCAACCCCTACGACCCGCCCTCGCGGTTCGGCCTGGTGCGGCTGGCCTTCGACGACCGCATGAACTTCCGGCCCGGCACGGGCTACCACTACTCCAACTCCGACAACGAGCTGGTCGGCCTCATGGTCCAGGCCGTGGCCCACCGGTCCTACGAACACGAGCTGGCCACGCTGGTCACCGGCCCGCTCGGGCTGGCCGACACCTCGTTGCCGCAGACCGAGGACCTGCCGGCGCCGTACGCCCACGGCTACCAGGTGGGGAAGGACGCGGCCCCCGACGACGTGACCAACGGGTTCTCGGCCGGGTGGAGCTGGGCGTCCGGGGGCATCGTGGCCACCCCGACCGACGTCGACCACTTCGTGCGCGCCTACGTGCGAGGGGCGCTGACCACGCCGGCCGTGCACGCCGCCCAGTTCACCTTCCGGCCCGGCTCGTCGGAGCCGCCCGGCCCGGGCACCAACGCGGCCGGCCTGGCCGTCTTCCGCTACCGGACCCCGTGCGGCACCGTCTACGGCCACACCGGCAACACGCTCGGTTTCACCCAGTTCGCCGCGTCCGACGCCGCCGGCAACCGGTCGGTGGTGGTGCAGGTCAACGGCCAGGTCACCCCGGACGAGGCCACCGCGCCAGCCTTCGCCCACCTGCTGGCGCTCGAGGGCTCGGCGGTCTGCGCGGCGCTGGCCCCCTGACCGGCGGCGCTCAGTCGTCGATCGGGTCGACCGGCCGGAAGCGGAACGGCAGGTCGGCCATGCGGACCAGCAGCGACGCCACCTCCCGACCGAGCGGCGCCAGCCCGGACTCGAGCGTCGACAGGTCCTCCAGGGTCGACTCGTCGATGGCGCACGAGCCCTCGTAGGCCACCTCGACGGCGCACTCGGGGTCACCCCCGCCGATCAGCATCAGCTCGACGGTGGCCGGGCCGCGCACGAGCGGCTCGCCCAGCACCTCGAGCGACTCGGGCAGCGCGGCCAGCAGCGGCTCGGCGTCCGGCACCCCGTCGAGGCCCTGGACCCGGAAGGCGATCTCCACCAGGACCTCGGGCGGCTCGTCGGGATCGTCGCCGATGGCCCAGCTGCGGTACGAGGTCTGGCTCCAGGTCGGCCAGTCGAGGCTCGTGTCCACCCGGATCCGGGCCGGACGCTCCTCGCCGGGCAGGCTGTAGGACGTCTCGAAGCTCACGTCGCCCAGGAACACGTCCACCTGGAACCGCTCCTCGACGGCCTGCCGCTGCAGCAGGGCGGCCTCGAACGAGTTGCGGTGGGCCGAGACGAGGTGGGTGAAGACGTGGTCCAGCATGGCGGGGCAGAGGCTACCGTTCTTCCGTGACCACCTCGTCCGGAGCAGCGTCCCTCCGTCCGACCCAGGTGTGGCCGGACCGGCGGGTCGTCGCCTACGCCCACCAGGGGGGCGCATGGGAGGCGCCGTCGTCGACGCTCCACGCCATCGACGCGGCCCTGGCCGCCGGCGCCACCGGCATCGAGCTCGACGTCCACGCCACGAGCGACCACCGCCTGGTGGTGTGCCACGACGCCACCGTCGACCGGACGTCCTCGGCCACCGGCGCCATCGTGTCGTTCACCTACGACGAGCTGTGTCGTCTGGACAACGCCCACTGGTGGGCTCCCGGCGCCGATGTGACGCCGGGACTCGACCCGGGCGACTACCCGTTCCGGGGACGGGCGCCCGACGACCACCGGTTCGGGTTCGCCCTGTTGGAGGAGGTGCTGACCGAGTTTCCCGAGGCGGTCCTCAACCTCGACATCAAGCAGACCGGCCCCGTGGTGCCGCCCTACGAGGAGGCCCTGGCGGGGCTCCTGCGGCGGTACGACTGCGCCGACCGGGTCATCGTCGCCTCGTTCCTGGACCCGGCCACCGAGGCCTTCTCGTCCCACGCCCCCGAATTCGCCACCTCGATGGGCACGCTGGCCACGGCCGACTTCTACCGGGCGGTGCAGGCCGGCGAACGCCCGGCCCCCACCCGCCACGTGGCCCTCCAGGTGCCGGTGTCCTTCGGCGACGTCACCCTGGTCGACGCCCGCTTCGTCGAGGTGGCCCACGAGGAGGGCCTGGCCGTCCACGTGTGGACCATCGAGCAGGAGGACGAGATGGAGGCGCTCTGCGCCCTCGGGGTCGACGGGATCATCACCGACCGGCCGACGGCCCTGGTCGGGGTGCTGGAGCGCCTCGGCCTGGCCTGGGTCACCCGGTGACGGCGCGGGTCCTGCCCGCCCGTCGGGGCGCGCCGGGGCGCGGGCCTGCGGGGGCCCTGCGACACGGGAGGGAGCTGCGCCGCCCGGTCATCCGGGGCGGCAGCGGGGACGGGGCGGCTGGGCCCGGTCCCGTGGGGCGACGGTCAGCCGCGCCCGCAGTTCGGCTTCTTGCCGTGGTTGGCCTTCTTCTTGGCCCGGAGCTTGCGCTTGTTGGTTCGCTTCGACACAGTCCGACAAGGCTAGCCGCTCCCACCCCGGGGCGGCCAACGGGGGGGTGGCCGCAGGGGCCGACCGGCGGAACGGGCCCCCGGTGACCTGGTTGCTCCGCGAGGGCACGGTGCTGGCCGCCGCCGAGGTGGCCGACGGCTTCGGCGGCCGGGCCAGGGGCCTGCTCGGTCGCACCGGCTACGACGGGGCCATGGTGCTGCCCGGCACCCGGTCGATCCACACCTTCGGGATGCGGTTCCCGCTCGACGTGGCCTTCTGCGACCCCGACCTCCGGGTGCTGGACACGGCCCGGGTGGGGCCGCTGCGGATGACGCGGCCCCGACGGGGCTGCCGGACGGTCATCGAGGCCGAGGCCGGCGCCTTCGAGCGGTGGGGGCTGGCGCCCGGCGACGTCCTGGAACTCCGGGGGTGAGCGGGTCGGCCGGAGGCCCCGGCGCACTGGTCGTGGTGGGCACGCCCATCGGCAACCTGGGCGACCTGTCGCCGCGGGCGGTGGCCGCCCTGGCCGGCGCCGACGTCGTCTACGCCGAGGACACGCGGCACTCCCGGAAGCTGCTGAGCCATGCCGGGATCACCGGCGTGCCGCTGCGCTCCCTGCACGAGCACAACGAGGCCGAGCGGCTCGACGAGGTGGTGGCGGCGGTGGCCGGGGGACGCTCGGTGGTGCTGGTCAGCGACGCCGGCATGCCGGCCGTGTCGGACCCCGGGGCCCGGGCGGTGGCGGCCGTGGCCGCGGCCGGCCTTCCGGTCACGGTGGTGCCGGGACCGTCGGCCGTGCTGGCCGCCCTGGTGGCGAGCGGGCTGGCCACCGACCGGTTCTGCTTCGAGGGCTTCCTGGCCCGGTCGGGCAGGGACCGGAAGGCGCAGCTGGCCGCCCTGGCCACCGAGCCGCGCACGTCGGTCCTCTTCGAGGCCCCCGGCCGGGTGGGCGCCACGCTGGCCGACCTGGCCACCGCCTGCGGAGGCGGGCGGCGCGTCGCCGTAGCCCGGGAGCTGACCAAGCTGCATGAGGAGGTGTGGCGGGGCACGCTGGACGAGGCGGTGGCCTGGGCCGAGGGCGGCGTCCGTGGCGAGGTCGTGCTGGTCCTGGCCGCGGCGCAGCCGGCGGAGGCCGTCGAGGTGGACGACGCGGTGCTGGCCGACGAGGTGGCCGCCGCCCTGGCCGCCGGGGCCAGGACGCGGGAGGCGGCCGATGAGGTGGCGGGCCGCCACGGCGTGCCGCGTCGCCGGGTCTACGCCCTGGCCGTGGCCCTGCGCGGCACGGGGGACGGCCCCCGGCGCCGGAATGACCCTTCGCCCGGGGGTGTTCCCTGATGGGGAGGTCCGGACCGGCCCGTAACGTGCCGGGGCGGTGGAGGGACCGGACCCCGGAGGGCGGCGCAGCCGCCCCGACGATCGTGCACCACAGGAACCGCTCAAGGAGGTCCACCCATGTTCGGACGTAGCTCCCACCTCGACGCCACCCAGGCGCCGCCCATCGGGCCCGACGAGGTCCCCGAGGGCCTCGACCGTGCCGCCTTCGCGGCCGGCTGCTTCTGGGGGGTGGAGGAGTTCTTCCTGGCCGTCCCCGGGGTGGTCGACGCCGTGTCCGGCTACGAGGGCGGGCACGTCGACCATCCCACCTACGAGCAGGTGTGCTCGGGCTCGACGGGCCACGCCGAGGCCGTGCTGGTGACGTTCGACCCGGCCCGGGTGACCTTCGACCACCTGCTGGAGGAATTCTGGCGCCACCACGACCCGACCACGATGAACCGGCAGGGCCCCGACCATGGGACCCAGTACCGCTCGGCCGTGTTCGTCCGCAACGAGGAGCAGGCCCGGGCCGCCCGCGCCTCGCTCGACGCCTTCCAGGCCCGCTTCGACCGGCCGATCGTCACCGAGGTGTCCGAGGCGTCCACGTTCTGGCCGGCCGAGGCGTACCACCAGCGCTACGCGGAGCGGACCGGGCGGGGCGGCTGCCACGTGGCCAACTGGTAGGCGGGGGCGCCGCGGCGCGACCCCGGGCCCACGTGTCCGGGGGCGCACCGGCGGGTCGGTACGCTGGCGGGCAGTGTCCCGCTACTTCATCACCACCCCCATCTACTACGTCAAGGACGCGCCCCACGTCGGGCACGCCTACACGACGGTCAACGCCGACGCACTGGCCCGCTGGCACCGGCTGGTGGGCGACGACGTCTTCTTCCTGACCGGCACCGACGAGCACGGGCAGAAGGTGGCGCGGGCGGCCGAGGAGCAGGGCCTGGCCCCGAAGGCCTGGACCGACCAGCTGTCGCCCCGCTTCGCCGAGGCGTGGGCCGGCCTCGACATCGCCAACGACGATTTCATCCGCACCACCGAGCCCCGGCACACCCGGGCCGTGCAGGAGTTCCTCGGCCGGATCCACGACAACGGCTTCATCTACAAGGACACCTACAGCGGCCTGTACTGCGTGCCGTGCGAGCGGTACTACGCGCCCGACGAGCTGCTGCCCGGGGGACTCTGCCCCGACCACCTGACGCCCCTCGAGGAGCTGGAGGAGGAGAACTACTTCTTCAAGCTCAGCGCCTTCCAGGACCGGCTGGTCGAGTGGTACGCGGCCGACCCGGACGTGGTCGTCCCCGAGCCCAAGCGCAACGAGGCGCTCAGCTTCATCAAGGGCGGCCTCAACGACATCTCCATCACCCGCACCTCGATCGACTGGGGCGTGCGGGTGCCGTGGGACGACGCCCACGTCTTCTACGTCTGGTACGACGCGCTGGTCAACTACGTGACGGCCATCGGCTACGGCGAGGACCCGGAGCGCTTCGCGGCGTGGTGGCCCGAGGTGCACCACCTCATCGGCAAGGAGATCATCCGGTTCCACTGCGTGTGGTGGCCGGCCATGTGCATGGCCGCCGGCATCGAGCCGCCCCACCGGGTGCAGGTCCACGGCTGGCTGCTGCTCGGCGGCGACAAGATGTCCAACTCCAGCGTCAACCGCATCTCGCCGGCCGAGCTGACCGACGAGTACGGCGTCGACCCCGTCCGCTACCACCTGCTGCGCGACATCCCGCTCGGGAGCGACGGCGAGTTCTCGGCCGAGGGCATCTCGGCCCGCTACAACGCCGACCTGGCCAACAACCTCGGCAACCTGTTGTCGCGGGTGTCGACGGTGGTGGTGAAGCTCTGCGACGGGGTGGGCCCCGCGCCGGACCCCGACAGCCGACTGGCCGCGGTGGCGGCCGAGGTCCTGGCCGAGGCCACGGCGGCGTGGGACGCCGGCGCCCCCCATCTCGGCCTCGAGGCCACGTGGCGGCTGATCCGCGAGACCAACGCCGAGCTCGAGACGGCCGAGCCCTGGAAGTCCGAGCCCGGCCCGGCGGTCGACGCGGTCCTGGGCTCCGCCCTCGAGGTGCTGCGGATCGTGTCGGTGCTGATCGTGCCGGCCATGCCGGCGACCTCCCGCGAGATCTGGCGCCGCATCGGGCTTCCGGGGACGCCCGAGGAGCAGCGTCTGCCGGACGCCGGTGCCTGGGGCGGCTATCCGGGCGGGCTGCCGGTGGAGAAGGGCGCGCCGCTCTTCCCCCGGCGCAAGGACTGACCGTGCCCACGGACGCCGTGCTCGAGTGGTTCGACTCGCACTGCCACCTGCAGGACGAGTTCGACCAGCCCGACGACGGGCCGGTCGAGCCCCACGCCGACCGCCTGGCCGGCGCCATCGCCCGTGCCTCCGAGGCCGGTGTGACCCGCATGGTGTGCGTCGGCACGGGCGCGGCGTCCTCGGCCGAGGCGGTGTCGCTGGCCCGCTCGCTGCGTCGGCCGGGCGGCCCGGCCACCGCCGAGGGTGTGTCGCTGTGGGCCACCGTCGGCCTCCACCCCCACGACGCGGTGGACGGAGTCGACGGCCTGGACGGGCTACTGGCCGCCGAGGCCGGAACCGCCGTGCCGCCCGACGACCGGGTGGTCGTCGCCATCGGCGAGTGCGGGCTCGACTACCACTACGACCACTCGCCCCGCGACGTGCAGCGGGAGGCCTTCGCCCGTCAGGTGGCCCTGGCCCACCGCCACGATCTGGCCCTGGTGATCCACACCCGCGAGGCGTGGGATGACACCCTCGCCGTGCTGGGGGCCGAGGGGGTGCCCGAGCGCACCATCGTGCACTGCTTCACCGGCGGGCCCGACGAGGCCCGGCGGTGCCTCGAGCTCGGCGCGTCGCTGTCCTTCAGCGGGGTGGTGACCTTCAAGAACGCCGACGATGTCCGCCAAGCCGTGGAGCTGTGCCCGCTCGACCGCCTGCTGGTCGAGACCGACTCGCCGTTCCTGACGCCGGTGCCGCACCGGGGCACCCCCAACGAGCCGTCCCGGGTGCCCCTGGTGGGCTGGGCCGTGGCCCGGGTCAAGGGGATCGGGGCGGCCCAGGTGGCCGAGGCCTCGACGGCCAACGCCCGCCGCGCCTTCCGGGTCTGACCCTCGTCCAGCCGGCGGTAACGCCGGGCGGCTCAGCCGGCGGTCACCACGGTGACCAGCTGCGGGAACGGGGCGGGCAGCCCGACCCTGGGTGGCAGGCCCGACACCGACAACTTCGAGTCCTTGGCCGAGGTGGGGGCGTAGGTCACGGTGACGGCCCAGTTGCCCGCCTTGGGCGGCCTGAAGGCGGTGGGCAGGTCGAAGCTGCCGGGGTGGGCCACCGACAGGGTCTGGGTGGTGGCGGCCCGTCCCGATTCCGCCGAGGCGGCGCTGCTGATCTCGAACACCAGGTGGGCGGCGGTGACGGTGCCGCTGAGCTGGGCTTTCACGTGCATGGTGGTGGAGCCGGCCACCCCGGTCAGGGGGGACGAGGTCACGGTCAGGGTGACGCCGTCGACGCTGCCGGTGGCCGGCAGGTCGAGCGGGTTGGGCGCCGTGGTCGTGGTGACCTTGGGCGTGGTCGTGGTGGTCGGGGTCGAGGAGGAGCCGGAGCAGCCGGCCGTGGCCAGGAGACCCACGGTGACCAGGGCGGACGCGGCGAGCGTGGTGGTCCGGGGGGAGTGCATCGGAGCAGCGTACCGCCCGTCGACGGCCGTCCCGGGTCCCCCCTGGCCGGTGCGGGTTTCGCCCACCGGCCCACCGGGTACGCCCCCGGCAGCCGCCTGGCCCGTGTTGCCGTGCCCGGTCACCCCCGGTAGCGTGTGGGCCACGGCCACTCCTCGGAGTGGCCGTGCCGCATCGGCAGGACCCACGGTTCGTCGTGCGGCGGTCGGCTTGGAGGAGCCGGCCGAGTCCATCCTCTCCCCGGGGTGGCCGACGTGCGTCGGACCGACCGGGACTGTCGGGGGAGGGACGCATCCGTCAAGGAGTGGAGCCCTGAGGACCCAACCCGATCGTCGCCACCGTCACGCGGTGGCCTTCGTGCTCTGTGCCGCCCTGCTGGTGGTGCCGCTGGCCGCGCTCAACAGCGGTGGTGACGCCTCGGCCTCGGCCGACCGGACGCCGGCAGGCCACGCCACCGGCGACGCGGGGGCCCACCACCGGACGGCCCGCCCGGCCCGACGCACCGCGACGGTCACCATCGACGCCGCCCCGGTGGCTGCGGTCACGCCGACCACAGCGCCCCCCGCCCCGACCACGACCACCACGACCACCACGGTCCCGCCGACCACGACCACCACGACCACCGCGCCGCAGCCGGCCGTGGCCCAGGCGGTGGCCGCCGGTGAGGTGGAGTCGACCGGCCAGGTCACCTACTACGACCACCCGGCCGGCCGCTGTGCCAGCCCGTGGCTGCCCTTCGGCACGGTGGTGCACATCACCAACCCGGCCACCGGGGCCTCCGTCGTCTGCACGGTGGACGACCGCGAGGCCGACACGGCCCGGGCCATCGACCTGGCCACCGCCACCTTCGCCGAGCTCGCCCCGCTGTCCCAGGGGGTCGTGGACGCCCGCCTGAGCTGGTGACCCTCGGGCCGACCGGCCCGGCATGGATCGGGCCGACCGGCCCGGCATGGATCGGGCCGACCGGCCCGGCATGGACGGGCCGCCCGCCCCGGGGTGCCACACTGATCGGGTGACCCACGGGCGCGCCGAGATCCACGAGCTGCTCCTGGCCAACGACCTGCGACCCAGCCGGGCGCTGGGTCAGAACTTCGTGGCCGACGCCAACACGGTGCGGCGGATCGTGCGGCTGGCCGACGTGGGCCCGGGCTCCCAGGTGGTGGAGATCGGCGCCGGCCTCGGGTCGCTCACCCTGGCCCTGGCCGAGGCCGGGGCGGACGTGACGGCGGTCGAGGTCGACCGCCACGTGCTGCCGGTGCTGCGCTCGGTGGTCGAGCCGGTCGGCGCCCGGGTGGTGGAGGCCGACGCCCTGCGGGTCGACTGGGGCGAACTCCTGACCGCGCCGGGGCCCTACGCGCTGGTGGCCAACCTCCCCTACAACGTGGCCGTGCCACTGGTCATCCGGGTGCTGGAGGAGGCGCCCCAGGTGACGTCGCTGCTGGTGATGGTGCAGCGCGAGGTGGGGGAGCGGCTGGCCGCCGGGCCCCGCCACGAGGCCTACGGCGCCGTGTCGGTCAAGGTGGCCTACTGGGCCACGGCCGCGGTGGTGGGCAAGGTGTCGGCCAGCGTGTTCATCCCCCGGCCCCGGGTGGAGTCGGTGCTGGTGCGCCTGGACCGCCACTCCGGCGGCCCGCTCCCGACCGGCGACGGCCGGGTGGGTCCGGGTGCGGACGACTACGAGCGCCTGTTCGCGGTGGTCCGGGGCGGGTTCGCCCACCGGCGCAAGATGCTGCGGCGGGCGCTGTCCGACCTCGTCGACCCGGACGCCTTCGCCGCCGCCGGGGTCGCCCCGACGGCCCGCGCCGAGGAGTTGGACCTCGCGGCCTGGGAGCGGCTGGCCTGGTGGCGGCCGGCCGTGCCCGTCGCCTCGTGACGCCCGGTGGCCCGGCAGTGACCACCCTGACGGCGCCGGCCAAGCTGACCGTGGACCTGGCCGTGACCGGGGTGCGGGCCGACGGCTACCACCTGCTCGAGTCGGAGATGGTCAGCCTCGACCTGGCCGACACGCTCGAGGTCGACGACCGGGGCGATGCCACCGGGCTCGAGCTGGCGGCCGCCTGGCCGGCCGACGCCGTGGTCCGGCCCCCGGACGCCTTCGGCCCGCCCGCCGACAACCTGGTGGTCCGGGCCCTGGCCGCGGTGGGCCGGACGGCCCGGGTGCGCCTGGTCAAGCGGGTGCCGCCGGGCGCCGGCCTGGGCGGCGGCTCGTCCGACGCGGCCGCCGTGCTGCGGTGGGCCGGTTGCACCGACCCGGCGGTGGCCGTGAGCCTCGGCGCCGACGTGCCGTTCTGTCTGTCCGGCGGCCGGGCCCTTGTGACCGGGGTGGGCGAGGCCGTGGCCCCGCTGCCGTTCGTGCCCCGGACGTTCGTGCTGGTGCTGCCGCCCTTCGGTGTGGACACGACGGCCGTCTACCGGGCCTTCGACCGCCTCGGCGGCGTGTCCCGGCACGCCGCCGGTGGGAACGACCTCGAGGCGGCCGCGCTGGTCGTGGAACCCCGCCTGGGTGGTTGGCGGAGCGCGCTCGAGCAGGCCACGGGACGAACGGCCCGGCTGGCCGGGAGCGGTTCGACGTGGTTCGTCGAAGGGGAGGTCGACGGGGTCGACCCCGGTGGGGAGGCGTGGTTGGAGCAGGACGGGGAGCGCGCCCCCCTGGTGGTGGCCCGGACCGTGCCGGGGGCTACCTGAACCTGCAGCGACCGTGGGCCCACGAGGGGGCGCCACGGAGGACGGGACCTACTTGCCCGCCGCCCGCCTCTGCCAACGGGTGGCCTTCAGCATCTTCTTGTGCTTCTTCTTGCGCATGCGCTTGCGGCGCTTCTTGATCAGAGATCCCATGTCGGGTCGCACCCTAGTCGACCAGGGCATTTGATGCCAAAGGCTCCTGCCGGACGGGTGGGAGGATGCCGTTCAGTCGGCGCCGGCGGCCGAGGGGTGCGGGGCGGTGACGGTGGGGAAGGCGAGTCGGAACAGGGCGCCACCACCCGGGGCGTGGTGCACGCTGACCTGACCGCCCTCGTCCAGGGCCACCTGGGCCACGATGGCCAGTCCCAGACCGGAGCCGGGTCGGCTGCGGGCCTCGGGAGCGCGGTAGAAGCGGTCGAAGATCCGCTCGATGTCGGCGTCGGCCACCCCGGGGCCGTGGTCGCGCACGACCAGCACGCCCTCGCCACAGGCCACCTCGACCACCCCGCCGTCGGGGCTGTACTTGACGGCGTTGTCGAGGAGGTTGTTGACGGCGCGCTCGATGCGGGGGGTCGAGCCGGTGATCCAGCACGGCGAGGTGGTGGCGGCCAACGTGACGCCGCGGCTGCGGCCGTGGGTGGTGGCCGACTCGACCGCCCCGAGCACCAGCTCGTCGAAGCGGAGGGGCCCCTTGGTGACCTGGGGGAGGTCGCCCCGGGCCAGCTCGGCCATGTCGGCCACCAGTGAGGTCAGCTCGTCGAGCTGGGTGAGGACGTCGCCGATGAGGACCTCGCGGTCCTCGGGCGTCAGCTTCTCCATCTGACGGGCCACCTCCATGTTGGTCCGCAGGCTGGTCAGCGGAGTCCGCAGCTCGTGGGAGGCGTCGAGCACCAGTTGGCGCTGGCTCAACCGGGAGGCGTCGAGGGCGGCCAGCAGGCGGTTGAAGGCCCGGCGCAGCCGGCCGAGCTCGTCCGGTCCGCCGGGGTCGAGCTGCTGGGACACGTCGGTGGTGCGGGCCAGCTCCTCGACCGAGTCGGTGAGATCGTCGAGGGGCCGCAGGACGGCGCGGCCGACCCCGAGGCCGAGCAGGACGGCGAAGCCCACCCCGACGATGATGATCAGCCACAGCGCCACGGCCAGGTGGTGGAGTCCTTCGTGCACGCCGCTGAGCGGTGCCGTTACCTGCAGGGCGCCCCCGTAGGGCATGATCAGGAGGCTGGCTCCGTTGGTGTAGCGGTAGTTGGCGCACAGCGGGTAGACGATCTCGCGTACCGAGATGCCGTCGACGCGCGTGGTGAACAGCAGCTGCTGGCCGGTGCAGAGGCTGCCGGCCAGGGCGGCGATCTGCGGGGTGATGGGCAGGACCTGGGGGTCGCCCGGGTTGACCCGGCTGTCGGCCCACACCACTTGGGAGCAGTAGCCGGGCGCCCGGCCGCAGACATTCTCGATCTTCGGTAACTCGCCCACCGCGTTGCCGGCAACCAGGCCCGCTGCGTCCTGCTGGAGCGTCGTGTCGAGGGAGCCGACCAGCGAGTCGTAGGCGACCACGTAGGTGGCCAGCGAGCCGAGCAGCACCACCAGCAGCACCGCGCCGGTCGCCACCAGCACCAGGCGGGTACGGAACGTCACCTCGGCGAGCCGTCCGCCGGGTCAGGGCTCACGGAGGACATAGCCGACCCCCCGTGCGGTGTGGATGAGGCGGGGCTCGCCGTCCTCCTCGGTCTTGCGCCGCAGGTAGCCGACGTAGACGGCCAGCGAGTTGGTGCCCGAGTCGAACGTGTAGCCCCAGACCCGGTCGAGGATCAGCTCGCGGGTGAGGACCTGGCGGGGGTGGCGGAGCAGCAGTTCCAGCAGGTCGAACTCGATGCGGGTCAGGGCGAACGGGCGGTCGCCCCGCCGGGCCTCCCGGGTGACCGGGTCGAGGCTCAGGTCGAGGAAGGTCAGCGTCTCGCCCGGGTCCTCGGGCCTCCGCCGCAGCAGGGCCCGGAGCCGGGCCAGCAGCTCGGCCAGGGCGAAGGGTTTGACCACGTAGTCGTCGGCGCCGGCGTCGAGGCCCTGGACGCGGTCCTCGATGGCGTCCCGGGCGGTCAGCATCAGCACCGGGGTGTCGTCGCCCGCCGCCCGCATACGCCGGCACACGTCGAGTCCGTCGATGGTCGGCAGGCCGATGTCGAGCACCACGGCGTCCGGCGGGCGGATGGCCAGCTCCTCGAGGGCCTGGGGGCCGTCACCCGCCAGGGTGACCTCGTAGCCGTCGAGGCGGAGCGCCCGCTGCAGGGCCCCGCTGACCGCCGGATCGTCGTCGACAACCAGGATGCGCATCGGGTCGGCAGCCTACCGGGGCCGTGCCGGACGGTCGTGGCAGGTCAGGACGGGCGGCGACCACACCGGTGGCGGCCGGGTCGGGTACTAGCCTTGGGCGGGACGCCGGCGGGGGAGCGGGCGAGCCGGCCGCCGGCCCGGTCCGAGGTAGTTCAATTGGCAGAACGCCGGCCTTTGGAGCCGGATGTTGGAGGTTCGAGCCCTCCCCTCGGAGCAGCTCAGCCCTCGGAGTGCCTCAGTTCGCCTTGCGGGCCCGGCTGCGCTGCCGGCCCCGCACGGTCTGGTCGAGCACGACCTTGCGCAGGCGGACGTGGTTGGGCGTGACCTCGACGCACTCGTCGTCGGCGATGAACTCGAGCGCCTGCTCGAGGGAGAGCAGCAGCGGCGGGGTGAGCCGGATGGCCTCGTCTGCGGAGGCGGAGCGGATGTTGGTCTGCTTCTTCTCCTTGGTGGGGTTGACGTCCATCTCCTCGTCGCGGGCGTTCTCACCCACCACCATGCCCTCGTAGACCTCGGTGCCCGGCCCGACCAGGAGTACGCCACGCTCCTGGAGGCTCATCAGGGTGTAGCCGGTGGTGACGCCCCGCCGGTCGGCCACCATCGAGCCGTTGCGCTTTGTCTTCAGCTCGCCGTGCCACGGCTCCCAGCCGTCGAAGACGTGGTGCAGCATGCCGGTGCCCCGGGTCTCGGTCATGAACTCCGTGCGGAAGCCGACCAGGCCCCGGGCCGGGATGCGGTAGTCCATGCGCACCCAGCCGGTGTTGTGGTTGACCATCTCGATGAGCGTGCCCTTGCGCAGGGCCATGAGCTGGGTCACGACGCCCAGGTAGTCCTCGGGCACGTCGATGGCCACCTGCTCCATGGGCTCGTGCAGCTTGCCGTCGATCTCGCGGGTGACGACCTGCGGCTTGCCCACCGTGAGCTCGAACCCCTCGCGCCGCATGGTCTCCACCAGCACGGCCAGCTGGAGCTCGCCCCGGCCCTGGACCTCCCACGTGTCGGGCCGCTCGGTCGGGAGCACCCGTAGCGACACGTTCCCGATCAGCTCGTTCTCCAGGCGGGTCAGCACCTGGCGGGCGGTCAGCTTCGAGCCGTCGGTGCCGGCCAGGGGCGAGGTGTTGATGCCGATGGTCATGCCCAGGCTGGGCTCGTCGACCGTGATGACCGGAAGCGGGGTGGGGTCCTCGGCGTCGGCCAGCGTCTCGCCGATGGTGATGTCAGCCATGCCGGCCACCGCCGCGATCTCGCCGGGGCCGGCCGACTCGCACTCGACCCGGTCGAGGGCGTCGGTCACGAACAGGTCGGTGATGCGGGTCCGCTCGACGGTGCCGTCGAGCTTGCACCAGGCCACCGTGGCCCCCTTGGTGAGGGTGCCGTTGTGCACCCGGCACACGGCCAGGCGGCCGAGATAGGGGGAGGCGTCGAGGTTGGACACGATGGCCTGCAGCGGGGCGCCCTCCTCGTAGCGGGGAGCGGGGATGTGGTCGAGGATGGCCTGGAACAGCGGCTCGAGGTCGGTGCCCTCGACGCCGGACTCGGTGGCCGCCCAACCGGCACGGGCGCAGGCGTAGAGGATGGGGAAGTCGATCTGGTGCTCGTCGGCGTCGAGGTCGAGGAAGAGCTCCTCCACCTCGTGGACCACCTCGGCGATGCGGGCGTCGGGCCGGTCCACCTTGTTGACTACCAGCACCACCGGGAGGCGGGCCTGGAGCGCCTTGCGCAGCACGAACCGGGTCTGGGGGAGGGGCCCCTCCGAGGCGTCGACCAGGAGCAGGACGCCGTCGACCATGGTCAGGCCCCGCTCCACCTCGCCGCCGAAGTCGGCGTGGCCGGGGGTGTCGATGATGTTGATCTTCACCCCGCCGTGCAGCACGGCCGTGTTCTTGGCCAGGATGGTGATGCCCTTCTCGCGCTCGAGGTCGCCCGAGTCCATGACCCGCTCGTTGACCGACTGGTTGTCACGGAAGGCGCCGGACTGCCAGAGCATGGCGTCCACCAGGGTGGTCTTCCCGTGGTCGACGTGGGCCACGATGGCCACGTTGCGGATGTCGTCACGGGTCTTGGTCGGCATGGTCGTACAAGGCTAGCGGTCGGATCCGGGGCCCCCGACCGAGGGCCCGACCGGTCGGGGGACCGGCCGGGCGCCTGCGGCGGAGGGTCGCCGTGAGAGGCGAGGTGTGCCGGGGGACCCGTCGGGTCAGCCGCTGAGCGCCAGGGCCGTCAGGGTGTGACGGTGGCGGAGGCGGCCGATGTCTGTCCGACGCCGCGGGCGTTGGTGGCTGTCACGGTGAAGGTGTATGGCTGGTTGTTCGTCAGGCCCGTCACTGTGCACGACGTGCCGGTGGTGGTGCAGGTGAGGCCGCCGGGGCTCGAGGTAGCCGTGTAACCCGTGATGGTCGATCCGCCGTTGGCCGCCGGAGCGGTCCACGAGATCGTCGACTGAGTGGTCCCACCCTGAGTGCCGGACACGCCAGTCGGCGGACCCGGTGTGCCCTCGGTCATCGGCGCGGTGGGCACGGACGGTTCGCCGATGCCGTTGGTGTTCGTCGCCGTGACGGTGAACGTGTAGACGGTTCCGGTAGTGAGACCCGTCACCGTGCACGTCGTCGTGGTGCCGTTGGCGGTGCTGCAGGTCTGTCCGCCACTTGACGTGACCGTGTACTTGGAAGTCGCCGCGCCGGAGATCGCAGTCCCGGCGGTCCAGCTGACGGTCGCTGTGGTGGATGAGGTGGTCGCCACCGCCGTCGGGGTCTGCGGGGCTCCGGGGGTGCCGTCGATGATGCTGTTCGACGGGGACGAAGCCGGACTGTCGCCGTTGGTATTGGTGGCAACCACGGTGAACGTGTAGCTCGTCTTCGTGGTGAGGCCACTAACCGTGCACGTCGTCGTCGTTCCGTTCGCGGTGGCACACGTCTTCCCGCCGGGTGATGCCGTGACGGTGTACTTGGAGATGCTGGCGCCACCGTTGTTGGCCGAGGCAGCCCAACTGACGGCCAGCGAGGTGGAGGTCGTCGTCGCTGCCGCCACGACAGCCGTGGGTGCATCGGGCACCCCCGCAGTCATGGCGGCGCTGGCCGTCGACGCCAGGCCGGTGCCGGCGGCGTTGGTCGCCGTCACCGTGAAGGTGTATCCCGTCTTGGCCGTGAGCCCGGTGACCGTGCAGGTGGTCGCACCTGTGGTCGTGCACGTCTTGCTGCCCGGCGACGACGTGACCGTATAGCCGGTGATGGCCGATCCGCCGTCGTCGGCGGGGGCGGACCAGGCCACGGAGAGCTGCGTCGACGAGGTCGTGGCACTGGTCGCGACACTGGTCGGCACATCGGGCACGGTCGCCGGCGTGAGGCCGTTGCTGGCACTGGATGCGATGCCGGTGCCGTTGGCGTTGGTGGCCGTCACGGTGAAGGTGTAGGCCGCCCCGGCGGTCAGACCGGAGGTGATGGTGCAGCTCGTCGCCGTGGACACCGCAGTGGTGCAGGTGCCGCCGCCCGGGCTGGAGGTGACCGTGTACCCGGTGACGGTCGAGCCACCGTTGGCGCCGTCGGTCCAGTTGACCGTGACCTGCGGGGCCGAGCCGTTGGCGATGCCGGTGGTGTAGCTGGGCGTCCCGATAGTGGGCGCCTGCGGCACGGTCGAGGCCGTGGTCGAGGACGAGGCGCCCGAGGCGGGCCCGGTGCCGTTGGTGTTGGTGGCCGTCACCGAGTAGGTGTACGCCGTGCCCGTGGTGAGGCCACTGGTGACCGTGCAGCTGGTCGCCGTGGCGCCCGACGCCGTGCAGGTGCCGCCGGCCGGGCTGGAGGTGACGGTGTACCCGGTGATGGCCGAGCCGCCGTTGCTGGTCGGGTCGGTCCACGTGACCACCGTCTGCGGGTTGGAGCCGTAGGCGATGCCGGTCGTGTTGGTGGCGGAGCCGATGGTCGAGGCGCCCGGCGCACCCGCGATGATCGAGTTGGAGGCGGCCGATGCCGGGCTGGTGCCCGCCGCGTTGGTGGCCGTCACCGTGAAGGTGTACGTCGTCTTGGCCGTGAGGCCGCTGACCGTGCACCCGGTGGTGGCCGTGGTGCAGGTCTTCGACCCCGGCGAGGACGTGACCGTGTACCCGGTGATGGCGGCGCCGCCGTTGGACGGCGCCGTCCAGCTGACCGCCACCGAGGTGGTGGTGGAGGTCGGAGCGACGGTCACGCCGGTCGGGGCGCCGGGGGCGACCGCCGGGGTGGCCGTGGCCGAGGCGGCCGAGGCCGTGCCGGTGCCGGCCGAGTTGGTGGCCGTGACCGTGAAGGTGTAGCCGGTGCCGTTGGTCAGGCCCGACACGGTGCAGCTGGTGGCGCCCGTGGTGGTGCACGTGAAGCCGCCGGGCGACGAGGTCACGGTGTAGCCGGTGATGGCCGAGCCGCCGCTACCCGGGGCCGTCCAGGAGACGACCGAGCTGGCGTTGGCGTTGGACGTGGCCGTGACCGACGTCGGCGCCCCCGGCACGGTGGCCGAGGTGATGCTGTTGGACGCCGCGCTGGCGGTGCTGGTGCCGGCCGCGTTGGTGGCCGTCACCGTGAAGGTGTAGGCGGTGCCGGCGGCCAGACCGGTCGTGATGGTGCAGGTGGTGGCCGTGGCGCCCGAGGCGGTGCAGGTACCGCCGGCCGGGCTCGAGGTGACGGTGTACCCCGTGATGGCCGTGCCGCCGTTGGAGGCCGGGTCGGTCCAGGTGATGGCGGCGTCGGGGGTCGAGCCGAAGGCCACGCCGCCGACGTTGGTGGCGGTGCCGATGGTCGGCGCCCCGGGCACGGTGGCCGGCACGACGGCTGCGGAGGAGCTGGACGCCGGTCCGGTGCCGACGGCGTTGGTGGCGGTCACGGTGAAGGTGTAAGAGGAGCCGTTGGTGAGACCGGCGACGGTGCAGCTGGTGGTGCTGGTGTTGCAGGTGAAGCCGCCCGGCGAGGAGGTCACCGTGTAGTTGGTGATGGCGGCGCCACCGTTGGAGGCCGGGGCTGTCCAGGAGACGACTGACTGGCCGTTGCCGAAGGAGGTGCCCGACACCCCGGTGGGAGCACCCGGGATGGTGGCCGGGGTGGCCGGCGACGAGGCGGTCGAGGCGAGGCTCTGACCCTCGCCATTGGTGGCCTTGACCGTGAAGGTGTACGCGGTGCCGTTGGTGAGGCCGGACACCGTGCAGCTCGAGGCGCCCGTGGTGGTGCAGGTGAAGCCGCCGGGCGACGAGGTGACGGTGTAGCCGGTGATGGCCGAGCCGCCGGTCGACGAGGAGGCCGTCCACGACACGACCGAGCTGGCGTTGGCGTTGGACGTGGCCGTCACCGACGTCGGGGCCGAGGCCACCGTGGCCGGGGTCACGCTGTTGGAGGCGGCCGAGGTCACGCTGTTGCCGGCGCTGTTGGTGGCGATGACGGTGAAGGTGTAGCTGCTGCCGGCGGTGAGGTTGGAGTTGACCGTGCACGAGGTGGTCGAGGCGCCGCTGACCGTGCAGGTGCCGCCGCCGGTGTTGGCCATGACGGTGTACCCGGTGATGGCGGAGCCGCCGTTGGAAGCGGGCACGGTCCAGTTGACGACCGCCTGGGGCGACGAACCGTTGGCGATCCCGGCCACCACCGTGGTGGTGCCGATGGTCGGGGCGCCGGGCACCGTGGCCGGCGTCACACTGGAGGTGGCAGGCGAGGCGGCACTGCTACCGGCTGCGTTGTTCGCCTTGACAGTGAAGGTGTAGGCGGTACCGGCCGCGAGGTTCGACGTGACCGTGCAGGTCGTGGCGGTGGCGCCCGAGGCGGTGCAGGTGCCTCCACCGGTGTTGGCCGTGACGGTGTAGCCGGTGATGGCCGTGCCACCGTTGTTGCCCGGGTCGGTCCAGGTGACCGTCACCTGCGGGTTCGAGCCGTTGGCGATGCCGCCGACGACGGTGGCCGTGCCGATCGTGGGCGCCTGGGCCACCGTGGCGGCCAGGACGGACGCCGAGGCGGACGAGGCCAGGCCCGTGCCGGCCGAGTTGGTGGCCGTCACGGTGAACGTGTAGCTGGTACCTGCGGTCAGCCCGGACGTGATGGTGCAGGAGGTGCCGGCCGAGGAGCAGGTGGCCCCGCCCGGACTGGCCGTCACGTTGTAGGAGGAGACCGAGGCGCCGCCGTTCGAGCCCGGCGTCCACGACACGGTCACCTGCGGGTTCGACAGGTAGGCGATGCCACTGACGTTGGTACCGGACACGGCCGTGGGCGCGGCCGGCACGGTGGCCGGGCTCACGCTGGACGTGGCGCCCGAGGCGGCACTGGTGCCGGCAACGTTGGCTGCCGTCACCGTGAAGGTGTAGCTCGTGCCCGTGACCAGGCCCGACGTCACCGTGCACGTGGTCGCCGTAGCGCCCGAGGCGGTGCACGTGGCCCCACCCGGGCTGGCCGTGACGGTGTAGCCGCTGATGGCGGCGCCGCCGTTGGAGGCCGGGTCGGTCCAGGTGACGGCCACCTGCGGGTTCGAGCCATTGGGCAGCCCGGTGACGGCGGTGGCCGTCCCGATGGTCGGCGCCCCGGGCACGGTGGCCGGCGTCACGCTGTTGGACAGGCCCGAGGCGACGCTCGACCCGGCCGCGTTGTTGGCCTTGACCGTGAATGTGTAGGCGGTGCCCGCCGTCAGGCCGGAGGTGACGGTGCAGGTGGTGGCGATGGCACCCGAGGCGGTGCAGGTTCCGCTACCACTGCTGGCCGAGACCGTGTACCCGGTGATGGCCGAGCCGCCGTTGCCGGCCGGGTCGGTCCAGGTGACCGTGACCTGCGGGTTCGAGCCGTTGGCGATGCCGGTGATGTAGGCGGCCGAGCCGATGGTGGGCGCCTGGGGCACCGTGGCCCCGGTGACGGCGGCCGAGGCGGACGAGGCCGCCGTGGCGCCGGCCGCGTTGGTGGCCGTCACCGTGTAGGTGTAGCTGGTCCCGGCCACGAGGTTGGAGGTGATGGTGCACGAGGTGCCCGACGTGGTGCAGGTGCCGCCGCCCGAGTTGGCCGTGACGGTGTACCCGGTGATGGGCGAGCCGCCGTTCGAGCTCGCCGTCCACGAGACGGTGGCCTGCGGTGCCGAGCCGAAGGCGATGCCGGCGACGTTGGTGGCCGACACACCGGTCGGCACGCTCGGCAGCGTGGCCGGGGTGAGGCTGGCCGTCGAGCTGCTGGCCGCGCTGGACCCGGAGACGTTGGTGGCCTTGACGCTGAACGTGTACGCCGTCCCGGCCACGAGGCCGCTCGTGATGGTGCAGGAGGTGGCGGTGGCACCCGATGCCGTGCAGGTTCCGCCGGCCGGGCTCGAGGTCACCGTGTACCCGGTGATGGCCGAGCCGCCGTTGCCGGCCGGGTCGGTCCAGGCGACCGTGACCTGCGGGTTGGCGCCGAAGATGATGCCGGGGGTGTAGCTGGCCGAGCCGATGGTGGGCGCCTGGGGCACGGTCGACGGGGTGATCGAGTTCGAGTTGCCCGAGGACGTGCTGGTGCCGGCCCCGTTGGTGGCCGTGACGGAGAAGGTGTACGACGAACCTGCCGTCAGGCCGCTCGAGATGGTGCAGGAGGTCCCGGACGAGGTGCAGGTGCCACCGCCCGAGCTGGCGCTGACCGTGTACCCGGTGATGGCCGAGCCGCCGGTGGCGCCTCCGGTCCAGGTGACCGTGACCTGCGGGTTGTTGCCGTAGGTCACCCCGGTCACGTTGGTGGCGGTGCCGATGGTCGGCGTCTGGGGCACGGTCGCCGGGGTCACGCTGGCCGAGGTCCCCGAGGCCGCGCTGGTGGCGGCGGCGTTGGTCGCCTTGACCGTGAACGTGTAGGCCGTGCCGGCGGTCAGGCCGGAGGTGACCGTGCACGACGTGGCGGTGGCCCCGGACACCGTGCAGGTCGCCCCGCCGGGGCTGGCCGTGGCGGTGTAGCTACTGACCGCGGCGCCACCGTTGTTGGCCGGGTCGACCCAGTTGACCGTCACCTGGGGCGCCGAGCCGTAGGCGATGCCGGGCACGTAGGCGACGGACCCGATGGTCGGAGGCTGCGGCGCGGTCGCCGGGGTCACGTTGTTCGAGGCCGACGAGGCGGTGCTGGACCCCACGGTGTTGTTCGCCACCACTGTGAAGGTGTAGGCGGTGCCGGCCGTCAGACCCGACGTGATGGTGCACGTGGTGGCTGTCGCACCCGATGCCGTGCAGGTGCCGCCGCCGGAGTTGGCCGTCACGGTGTACCCGCTGATGGCGGCGCCACCGTTGTTGGGCGGGTCGGTCCAGTTGACGGTCACCTGCGGGTTGGAGCCGTAGGCGATGCCCGTGACGTAGGCGGCCGAGCCGATGGTCGGATTCTGCGGGACGGTCGCAGCCGTCAGCGAGGCCGTACCGGAAGGCTGGCTGGTACCCGCCGCGTTGGTGGCCTTCACCGTGAAGCCGTACGCCGTGCCGGCGGTCAGGCCGGTGACCGTGCAGGTGGTGCCGGTGGTCGAGCAGGTGCCCCCGCCCGGGCTGGCCGTCACGCTGTAGCCGGTGACCGCGGCGCCGCCGTTCGCACTGGCCGTCCAGGAGACGACGGCTCCAGGAGCGTTGCTGTAGGGCGTGTTAGCCACGTTGACCGCGCCCACCCCGGTCGGTGCGGCGGGCACCGTGGCGGGGATGACGGCCGACGTCGAGCCCGAGGCGGAACTGTTGCCGATGGCGTTGGTGGCCTTGACGCTGAAGGTGTAGGAGGTCCCGGCGGTCAGCCCGCTGACGATGGTGCAGGTGGTCGCCGCAACGCCCGAGACGGTGCAGGTGCCGCCGGCCGGCGAGGAGCTGACGACGTAGCCGCTGATGGCGTTGCCGCCGTTGTTGGCCGGGTCGGTCCAGGTGACCTTGACCTGGGGGGGCGAGCCGTAGGCGATGCCCGTGGTGTAGCTGGCGGTGCCGATGGTCGGGTTCTGCGGGACGGTGGCCGCGGTGACGGCGGGGGAGGCCGCCGAGGCGGAGCCGGTGCCGGCGGAGTTGGTGGCAGTCACCTTGAACGCGTACGCAGTGCCAGCGGTCAGACCGCTGGTGATGGTGCAGCTGGTGGTGGCCGAGGTGCAGGTGGCACCGCCGGGACTGGCCGTCGCCGTGTACCCGGTGACGGGCGAGCCTCCGGTGGCCGGCGCCGACCAGGACACCGTGACCTGCGGGGGCGACAGGTAGGCGATGTTGGGCACGTCGGTGCCGGTCACCGCGCCTGGTGCGTCCGGCACGGTGGCCGCTGTGGCCGAGGCCTGCGACGACGCGGGGCCGGTGCCGATGGCGTTTGTCGCCGTCACCGTGAAGGTGTACGAGGTGCCGGCGGTCAGACCCAGGAAGGTGCACGTGGTGGCCGAGCCGTTGCCCGTGGTGCAGGTCTGGGGCCCGCCGACGACTGCGGCGGTGTACCTGACGATGGCAGAGCCACCGGACGAGGCGGGGGCCGTCCAGGCCACCGTGATGGAGGGTGCGTCCCCGTAGAGGGTGTTGGGCACGTTGACAGCGGTCACGCCGGTCGGTGCACCTGGGGTGCTCGCCGGGGTGACGGCGTTGGACGGGGCCGACGGCGGACTCGCCCCGGTGGCGTTGGATGCGGTCACCGTGAACGTATACGTGGTGCCGTTGGTCAGGCCTGTGACGGTGCAGGTCACGGCGCCCGTGGTCGTGCACGTCTTGCCGCCAGGGCTGGCCGTGACGGTGTACCCGGTGATGGCGGACCCACCATCATCGGTAGGTGCCGTCCATGACACGGTCGACGAGACGTTCTGGCCAGACGTGGCGGTCACGCCGGTCGGGGCCACCGGAGGACCGGCAGGAGTGGCCGGGGCCGAGGCGGCTGAAGCCGGGCCCGTGCCCACGGCGTTGGTCGCCGTCACCGTGAACGTGTACGGGACGCCGTTGGTCAGGCCGGTGACCGTGCAGGTCACGGCGCCCGTGGTCGTGCACGTCTGGCCGGCGTTGGCCATCACCGTGTACCCGGTGATGGCCAGGCCGCCGTTGGACGCCGGCGCCGTCCAGTGGACGACCGACTGGCTGGCGGCATTCGACGTCGCCGTGACCCCGGTCGGGGCCCCCGGAACCGCCGCCGGCACGATGGCCGCCGAGGCCAGGGACGAGGCACCGGTGCCCGAGCCGTTGGTGGCCTTGACCGTGAACGTGTAGCTGGTGCCGTTGGTCAGGCCGGTTACCGTGCAGCTCGTGGCCCCGGTGGTGGTGCAGGTGAGCGAGCCAGGGCTGGATGTCACCGTGTACCCGGTGATGGTGGCTCCACCGTTGGAGGCGGGCGCCGTCCACGAGACCACCGACTGCTGGCTGGCGTGGCTCGTGGCGGTCACACTGGTCGGGGCGCCGGGGACGGTCGACGGAGTGGCCGGTGCCGATGCTGCCGAGGCGACGCTGGTGCCGATGCTGTTGGTGGCCGTGACGGTGAACGTGTAGGCCGTGCCGTTGGTCAGGCCCCCCACCGTGCAGGTGGTCGTGGTGCCGTTGGCCGTGGTGCAGGTCTGGCCGCCACTCGAGGTCACGGTGTACTTGGTGATCGGCGAGCCACCGGTGTAGGTCGGCGCCGTCCACGTCACCACCGACTGGGTGTTGGCGAATGAGCTGGCCGACACCGCGGTCGGCGGGTTGGGCTTCGTCGTGACCGGCACGATGGCATTCGAGGCCGACGACGCCGGGCCGGTGCCAGCCGAGTTGGTGGCCTTCACGGTGAAGGTGTAGCTGGTGCCGTTGGTCAGGCCCGTGACGATGCAGGAGGTCGTGCTCGTGGTGCAGGTCTTGCCGCCGGAGCTCGAAGTGACCGTGTACCCGCTGATGAGCGCGCCGCCGTTCGAGGCGGGAGCGGTCCAGGTGATGGTGCCCTGCTGATAACCGGTCACGGCGGTCACACCCGTCGGGGCCCCGGGCGCGGTGGCCGGCACAGCCGGCGCAGACGGCGCCGAGGCCGGGCTGGTCCCGATGGCGTTGGTGGCCGTCACGGTGAACGTGTAGGACGTGCCGTTGGTCAGGCCCGTCACTGTGCAGGAGGTCGTGGAGCCGTTGGCCGTGGTGCACGTCTGGCCGCCGCTCGAGGTGACGGTGTAGTGGAGGATGGGCGAACCGCCCGTTGAGGCGGACGCCGTCCAGGAGACGGCCGACTGTGCGTTGTTGTTGGAGGTGGCCAGAACGCTGGTCGGGGCCACGGGCGGGCCGATCGGGGTGACGGAGTTGGACGACGCCGAGGACGAGCCGGTGCCGGCGCCGTTGGTGGCCGCCACCTTGAACGTGTAGCTGGTGCCGTTTGACAGACCGGTGATGGTGCACGGCGAACTTGCGCACGTTGCGGTGATCCCACCGGGCGACGACGTGACCGTGTAGGAGGTGACCGGCGCACCGCCGTTGGCTGCCGGCGGGGTGAAGGTGACGGTGGCCTGCCCGTTGGTGGCCGTGGCAGATCCGATGGTCGGCGCGCCGGGCACGGCCGCCGGGGTGGCGGCCGCCGAGGCAGCCGAGGCCGGCCCGGTGCCGATCGGGTTGGTGGCGGTCACGGTGAAGGTGTAAGGGGTGCCGTTGGTGAGGCCGTTGACGGTGCACGACGTGTTGCCGGTGGTGGTGCACGTCTTGCCACCCGGGCTGGAGGTCACGGTGTATCCCGTGATGGTGAGGCCGCCGTTCGAGTTCGGCGGGAGCCACGACACCACCGACTGGCCGTTGGCGAACGACGTGGCAGTCACCCCGGTCGGGGCGTTCGGCTTGGTCGGCACCTCGACGGTGTTCGACGCCAGGGACACGGGTCCGGTGCCCAGGGTATTGGTGGCAGTGACGGTGAAGGAGTACGTAGCCCCGACGGTCAGGCCAGAGATGGTGGTGGACGTGGCCGTGGCACTGTTCACGACCAACCCGGTGCATCCGCCGCACGCCGGCGACGGGGTGATGTTGTACCGGAGGATCGGGTAGCCGGGCGAGGCCGGGTCGGTCCAGCCGACCGTCACGGTGTCATTGGCGTTGCCGGCCGCGGTCACCTGGGTCGGGGCGTACGGCACCGCGGGCGCGGCCATCGACGGTGACGGCAATGACGGGTCACTGGTTCCGTTGGCATTGGTGGCCGTGACCGTGAAGACGTAGCTGGTCCCCGGGGTGAGGCCGCCGATGCTGGCCGAGGTGGCGTTGGCGCCGAGGACGGTGGTGCCGGTGCACGTGCTGCAGCTGGGCAGCGGGCTGACGTTGTAGCGGGTGATGGGCGAGCCGTGGCTGGCCGGGTCCACCCAGGTCACGGTGGCGAAACCACCGACCCCGGCCGTGGCCGTGACCGAGGTGGGGGGTGCCGGGGCGGTCACGCTCGGGTAGCCGGGCAGGGCGCCGGGGTTGGTGGCGCAGTACTGCGAGACCGTCTGCGTCGAGCCGTAGACGGGCAGGATGGTCGGGCAGTAGGTGGTGGGCACCGCGCTCGAGTCGGCGGTGACTGAGGTCAGGACCCACGACGGGGTGGTCGGGACCAGGTAACTGGGAGGGGCCAGGAAGTCGAGAAGCGGGTCCCAGGTGTAGTGCTTGACGTAGCCCGACGCGGTCGAGTTGCCGCTGAACGTGCCCACCGGACCGCGCCCGTACTGCTGGATGGAGCCGTAGACGTACAGCGGCCCCTCGTCGCCGCCGGACTGGTAGTTGTTGACCACGAACGACTGGGTCAGGGCCAGGATGGCGGCGTCGATGGTGATGCCACCGGTGCCGGTCGACACGTTGCCGGCACCGCCCGACGGGTCGCACAGCGCCCCCGGGGTGCCAGCGCACGCCCCCAACACCGAACCGCCCGAGGACGTGACCGGGTGGTTGACCTCGACGTACTCGTTGGCAATGAGGCCGAGGGAGTCGTTGGTGCCGCCGGGAACGTAGGGGCAGAAGCCCTCTGACTGGGCGCTCGAGCCGCTCTGGCCGACCACCCACTGGCCCGAGCAGTCCTTGTAGGTGATGTTGCCGTCCACGATCACGTCGTTGGCCGTGCCGATGGTGAGCTGACCCGACAGACTCCCGTTCACGAAGGCGTCGCCCTCGCTGTCGGGGGTGCCGGTTTCGCCGTAGTAGCAGGCGGTGCAGCCGCCGGCCGTGGTCTGCGAGTTGGCGGCGTAGGAGACGGTCGGGCTGTAGGAGTTGGACTGGCCAAGGTTGCCCTGCGAGGTGGCGGTGTACGTCCCGCCGCTGTACACGGCCGAGAAGGCACCGGTGCCGTTGCTGGCCTCGGTAGTGGTGCAGGTGGCGGTCGACTGGAAGTTCCCGCCGACCGGCACGGGGGCCGACCAGTTGGAGACCGTCGAGCACGCCGGGATGACGGCCGACGACGTGGTGGTGTGGCCGAACTGGGTGGTGCTGGTGGTCTGGCTGAAGGCGACGGTGGCGCCGCTCGAGATCTGGCTGACGGCCGAGGTCACCGTGGCCGTGAGGGTGACCGGGTTGCTCGGGGTCGGCGCCGCGGGCGATGAGGTGAGGTTGGTGGCCGAGTTGGTGATGTAGTCGTCGTACGGGTTGGCTCCCGTGACCGCCTGGCCGGCTGTGGCGTTCTGGACGAAGACAACGCCGTTCTGGGGGAGGACGGCAGTGCCGTTGGTCGGGCAGTCGTTGGTGTTGGTCGAGAGGTTGTTGCCGTCCACGGTGCGCCCGTTCGACAGGATCACCGGGGTGTCAGGGCTGACCACCGTCATCTGGCCTACACCCTGGGCGTTGGTGGAGAGGGTGATCTGAGTCGGGCCCGAGTAGAGGCAGCCGTTGTGGTTGGCGATGGTCCCGAGCTGGGAGTCGGTGGACGGCGGGGACTCGACGGCATTGCCGAACGAGCTGTTGGTCTGGTCCCAGAGGTGGACCTCGTTGTTTGCGTTCGTACAGGAGGAGTGTCCGCCGTTCATGCCGTCGGTGTTCTTGGTGCCCAGATTGTCCGACACGAACTGGCAGTTGGGGTCGGCCGTCTGGACGGCGGAGGGAACCGGGGGGGACGTGTTCGGGTTGCCGAAGCTCGGCGAGCCCGACTGGGTGCCGTCGCCGCTGACGAAGACCGAGTCGTTGGTGTAGGTCGGGCCGAACAGGTAGTCGTTCGGGCCGAAGTACACCTGCGAGGAGCAGCTCGCGTTGGAGCCGTCGATGTTGTAGTTGATGCCCGGGCTCCAGTTGTAGCCGCACGTCGAATAGTCGCCGTTGGGGCTGTAGGACTCGTAGTTGGACCACCACACGTGGGACAGGAAGCCGTTCTTCGGCGCCAGGTTCAGGACCTTGTGGGCGAAGATGTACCCGGTCGGGCTCTGAGGGTCCTTGGCCGCCCCGACCACCTCGACCGCCAGGTTGGTGAGCTCGTGGGTGACGGGGTCGAACGTGGGCTGCGGGTTGCCGAACGTGTAGTACTCGGCACCGGTGTCGCTCGAGGCCGACCCCGTGATCGGGTTCCACTCGCCGTAGTTGATGCCCTGGCACGTTCCGGACCCGTTGGTGTTGGTGCTGCAGTAGGCGAGGGCGGGGTTGGCGTTGACGGCCTCGACGTAGGCGTTCTCGCCGGCGGTGACGGCCTGGTTCGAGTAGTCGGCCAGGGCCGCGGTCTGCTGTAGGGGGGTGGACTTGACGACGGTCAGGACGAGGGTGCCACCGATGATGCCGATGATGAGGACCAGTGCCAGGACGGCGACGATCGCCGTCTGACCGGCGTCGGACCGGCCGCCCGCCCGCCGGGCCACCGCCGCCCGCTCCCGGATGCCCCGCATGTTCGTCGTCACTGCTTCCATCGCTTTCACCGTTCGCCTAGCCCTCGTACGGCTCGCACGAGGAGGAGTACTGGTACGCGTAACAGCCGGAGAGGTTGCTGAGCGGCTGCCGGTACTCGACGATGTTGTTGATCACGGAGCCGTTCGTGCCGTTGCCGGCCTTGGCCACAACCAGGTGGAGGGAGACGCTCTGGATGTCGTCGAGGGGGCAGGTCACCCCGGTCAGCCCCGAGCAGGTGTTGAGTTGCTGGGTCCCCGAGATGATCGAGTTGGGCTGGTTCACCATGGCTGTCGTGAGCTGCGTCGTGGCCCCGGAGGTGGCGTCTGCCACTGCGTAGGTGAAGATCGGGTGGAGCGGGTTACCCGAGCCGTCGACCGATGCCGGATTGTTGACCACGTCGAGGATGTTGGTGATCAGCCGGTAGGTGCTCGAGTACTGGCACGTGCCGTTGGGGGTGCCGTTGATGGGGACGGGGCAGGTCGAGGTGCCGGGGCTGGTCGGGCTCATCTGCGGCAGGTAGAGGCGCACCTGGAAGCTGCACGGGCTGGTCGTCGAGCACGTCGTGTTCGGGCCCGAAGGCGTGGACACCACCGGGTTGCCGGCGGCGTCGAGTTCCTCGGCCACCACCTTGGCGGGTCCGGCGGTGCAGATCGTCGGGCAGTTGGAGGACCCGGTCACGTTGTTGTAGTTGGTCCCCACGTTGGTGGTCCACGTGGCGGCGAAGTTGCCGATCGACTGGAACGCGGGCGTCGGCACACCGCCGGTGACGGGCGCCGGCTCCACCTCGCCCGACACCAGTGTCCGCAGCGGGGCGAGGGCGGGCACGACCTGGTCGAACTCCTGGTACTGGGCGGTGACGCTGGAGCTGAGCGAGTCGATCAGGTTCATCGACACCAGCACCATGCCGAGCAGGACGATGAGGACGGCCGAGGTGATGAGGAGCTCGATCATCGTCATGCCGTCGTCGTCCCGGTCGCGCCAGCGCGGGGTGGTCATGCCGGCACCTGGACGACGCCGGGCAGCGCCTGCGTGGTGGTCCCGCCGCTGATGCTGTTGGTCACCGTCACGCTGGTCGGACCCACGAGGAGGGACAGGTTGGTCGGGGCCACGACGACCCCGCCGATGGTGACCGAGTACGTGTACGTGCCGTAAGGAACGGAGTTGATCGACGTGCCGGTGGCGTCGGTGACCGGCATGTTGTACGTGTCGTACGGGGCCGCGCACGACGTGGCCTGCAGTGTCAGGGTGGCTCCCACCGCCGGTGTCCCGTTGGCGTTGACCAGGCGGAGCGCCAGCAGGCCAAGGGGGACGGTGGCCGTGGTCGTGCCGCCCGGCACGGCGGTGATCGAGGTGTTGACGCCCGACTCGTTGGAGCAGTCACCGGCTGAGACGGCGTAGCCGTTGGCCTGTGGGTAGAGGACTTTGGGGACCACACTGGGGTTGGACGTCGCACCGAACTGGTAGGCCGACGGGGTCGACCAGGCGAAGGTCGGCGACGGAGCCACTTGGACCGGGATGCCGTCCACCGTGTTCCCGGCGAAGTTCGACGGTGTCTGCACCGACCAGCTGCCCTTCGGGCCGGTCGAGGTGGCGAGGACGATGGGACCGGTGGCCGTGGCTCCGACCGCAGCGCAGGTGGCGGCGCTGTTGGACGGCGGGTTCTCGCACGCCACGCCCTCGTAGTACTGGACGGTCGCGCCCGACGGGGGTACGACCGGGTTCCACGCCCAGCTGCCGCTGGTGAGTGAGCCGACGAGGAGCTGCCCCGAGGCGGCGCCGCTGGCCGACTCAGCGCCGATGACGCAGGCGGCCGAGTCGCCGGAGGCCGGCTGACCGCACGCCACCGAGCTCACATAGGAGACGGACGGCGGGATGCCATTGGACTGGACCCAGTTGTCCGGGGCGGCGGTCAGGTCCCCTGTCCACACCGCGGCCGTCCCCACCGAGTTGGCCGAGGCGCTACCGATGGCCACGCAGCTCCCGCCGGTGCACGAGATGCCGGTCACGGAGGTCGCCCCGGTGGGGAAGGTGGCCTCGGCGGCCCAGGTGCTGGCGCCGCTGGCCGCGATGGTGGCGGCCACGACGGTGCCGTCCGTCGGGCTCGCTGCGTCGCCGACCGCGGTGCCCAGGCACTCGGTGGCCGACGGGCAGGTGAGCGTGCCGACGGAGGCCACGGTGTAGCTGGACGGGAGGGTGTCGAGCGTCGTGGTCGGCGTCCAGGACGGGTTGCCGCCGAGGGAGGCCGGGTCGCCGTCGAGCCGCAGCACGCCGGCCCCGGTGGCGGTGGCGTAGGAGAGCTCGCAGGTGGTGGACGCGGCGCAGGCGACCGAGTTGATGGCCGTGAACGCAACCGCCGGGGTGACGTCCCGCCACGTGTCGCCGCCGTTGGCCACCCGGCCGGCCAGGAGCACCGGCCCGCCGGCCCGGGTGCCGACGGCATAGCAGCCGGCGGTAGACGGACAGGTGACCTGGGTCAGGTCGGTGACCCCGGCGGGCACCGAGTCGGCCGAGACGGCGGCGAGGTTGGAGGTGGTGGCGTCGATCAGCCCGTTGCCGCCGCGGTAGCCCACGGCCACGCACTTGGACGGCGACGCGTTGGTGCAGTCGACCTGGTTGACGTGCGTCCCGGCGCCCAGCGAGCCCGACGACCACGCCGACGAGGCGCCGCCCCAGGCGGCCGAGGCCCCGGAGGGGCCGTCACCGGTCGTCACGCAGGTGAGGCCGGCGCCGTTCGGGCACTGGACCCCGGCGTCGATGGCGGAGGCCCCGGCGTAGTTGAGCCTGACGTTGATGCCCTCGTCGAACTCGCCCAGCTGGACGAGCGTCTCGGAGGTCACGGTCACCGTCTGGGTGGTCTGCTGGTCGGTGGGCACATTGGCCGTGCTCACGAACGCCGGCTGCAGGGGTGGCCCGGAGTAACCGGTGAGCACCGGCGTGTCGGTGTAGCCCGGGTAGACGGTGCCCGGCTGTCCGGCGGCGACGGTGTAGGTGCCCGCCGGCACCTGGGCGAAGATGCAGCCGTTCAGGTCGGGGTAGAGCACGTAGGGGTTTGGCGACAGGTTGAGGGAACCTCCTCCCTCGACGGCCGTCTGGGTCAGGGTGACTGGCGTCGCCTCGAGCCGTGTGACGTAGCCGTTCGTGAGGACGTCTTGCTCCTGGGTGTTGGAGATGGTGATGGCGATGAAGCCCTGGGTCTGCACGCCGGGCTTCGGGTAGTTGATCTCGGTCACTTCGGACAGCGAGTTGGCGAGGCCGTGCCCCCACTTGACGGTCACCTGGAGCTGGATGACCCCGGGATGGGTCGGGCTCGGGGGTGAGCCGGCCGTGCACAGGTCGGACTGGCCGACGCTGTTGACGAGGTTCTCCGTGTACTTGGCCTCCGACTTGAAGATCGTGCCCTCGGACTGGGTGAAGCCATTGGCGTCGGACAGCGCTGGCACGCCGACCTGGGCGGTGGTGGCACTCGTCAGCAGCGTCGGCGAGTTGGTCAGGATCGCCCCGCCCGAGGTCGGGGGCCCGATGTTGGAGTTCGACAGGACCTGGATCCACGAGTCGGCCAGCTGCTGGGCGGCCTGGCGCTGCCGGGCCTGGTCGGCGGCGGAGGTCACGTTGGTGAGCAGGATGCCCATGGGGATCATGACCAACAGCAGGACGACGCCGGCCACGAGGACCTCGATCAGGGTGACGCCGTCGTCCCCGCCGCGGTGGCCGAGGGCGCGACGCGACACACGGGCTGTGCCCAGCCCGCCACTCCGGCTCCTGGCCGGACCGCGGTAGTGACCTGTCGCTCGTTGCATGTGTGCTCTTTCGGCAGAGTACGGGCGGGAATTCCCCGGTCCTAGGCGTAATTCCACCTACGCCCCTATCGTCCGGACGTGGTCGGGACTTGAGGGGGCCGTCAACCTGGGATGCACGGGTGCAGTACGGGTGCAGGTCGGTTGCCGTGCGTCCGTCCTGGCCGGATGGGGGCACGGACTCGACGCGGCGGAGTCGGATCGGCGGCGCGTCCACAGAGGATCGAGCTGGCCAACCCTCACGCGGGGATCGAGGGTTTCGGAACCGGAGGTCGAGGGTTTCAGCGCGCGGCGGGGCCGCCGGAACCGCCCTCAGGTCTCCCCATCGGTGCGCGTGGCGGTGTGCTGCGGCCGACCGGGTCGGCCGGTCCGCTCAGTACGAGCGCGGCAGTCCGAGCGAGTGCTGGGCCACGTAGTTGAGGATCATCTCGCGGCTGACCGGCGCGATGCGGAGCAGGCGGGCCATGCCCCAGAGGTCGGCGATGCCGTACTCGGTCGACATGCCGTTGCCGCCGTGGGTCTGGATCGACTGGTCGAGCGCGGCCAGCGTCGCCTCGGCCGCCGCGTACTTGGCCATGTTGGCGGTCTCGCCGGCGAGGGGCGAGTCACCGTCGTGGTCGCAGTACCAGGCCGCCTTGTCCGTCATGGTGCGGGCCAGCTCGACCTCGATCTTGGACTTGGCCAGCGGATGGGCGATGCCCTGGTGCCGGGCGATGGGCGTGCCCCACACCTCGCGCCCCGTGGCGTACTCCGCCGCCCGGTCGAGGGCGTAGCGGCCGATGCCGTTGGCGGTCGCCGCCGACAGGATGCGCTCGGGGTTCAGCCCGTAGAAGACCTGGCGCAGACCTTCGCCCTCCTCACCGATGAGCCGGTCGGCGTCCACCTGCACGTTGTCGAAGAACAGGGTGAACTGCTTCTCGGGCGCGGTGATCTCCACCGGCAGCACCTGCTTGTCGAGGCCCGGGGTGTCGACGTCCACCACGAAGAGGGAGAGCCGGCCGCGCCCGGTGTCGGGGTCGACGCCGGACCGGGTGACGACGAGGATCGCCTCGCACTCGTCGACGCCGGAGATGTAGTACTTCTGCCCGTTGAGGCGGTAGACGTCGCCGTCCTTAGTGGCCGTCAGGCCGAGGTTGTGGGAGTTCGACCCGGCGTCCGGCTCGGTGATGGCGAACGCCATCTTGAGCTCGCCCGTGGCGAAGCGCGGTAGCCACCGCTGCTTCTGGGCCTCGGTGCCGAACTTGGCGATGATGGTGGCGCAGATGGCCGGCGACACCACGATGACCAGCAGCGGGCATCCCTGGGCGGCCAGCTCCTCGGCCACCGCCGCCAGCTCGGTGATGCCGCCTCCGCCGCCGCCGTACTCCTCGGGAACGTTGACGCCGAGGAAGCCCTGCTCCGCCACGGCGTTCCACAGCTCGTCGGTGCGCTCGTCGGCGTGCGCCTTCTCGACGTAGTAGCTGTGGCCGAACTTCGACGCGATCGAGGAGACGGCCTCGCGGAGCATGACGAGCTCGTCCGAAGGGGTGAAGTCCATGGCTGCCTCCGTGTCCTGGTGCGGTGGGTGGTCCGACCACCCGGCGCACAGACTACGACGCGTCCGGCACCAGGTCCGCAGGCAGGTCGACAGCCCTGCTCCGGAGGTACTCGCCCAGCCCCTTGGCCTGGGGGTCGGGGCGGGTGGAGGAGGCCACCCCCTCACCCAGCAGGCCGACCACCACGAAGTTGAGGGCCCGCAGGTTGGGGAACGCGTGACGCTGGACGACCAGCTCGTCGGCCTCGGGCAGCAGCTGCCGGAACCGCTCGACGGTCAGCTCGGCGTCGAGCCAGGCCCACGCCTCGTCGGACCGCGCCCAGAGGCCGACGTTGGCATTGCCGCCCTTGTCGCCCGAACGTGCCCCGATGATCGTCCCGAGCGGCAGCCGCACCGTCGCAGCGGCGGGCGTCCGGGCGGACGTGACCGGCGCCGGGTCGGCGAGGTCCGGGGCGACCAGCACGCCCGGCGCCAGCGAGGCGTCGGCGCCGTCGACCACGGTCGGTCCGTCGGGGGCACGGTGGCGGTGGTGCGGCACGTCCACCCGGCTGCCGTCGGCATGCACGACCGAGGGCACCACCAGGTCGGCCGGGACCAGCGCCGGCCAGTAGACGCCGTAGGCGGTGGCCGCCCCCGGCGGGGCGGTCAGGTGGAGGCCGGGGTACCCGGCCAGTGCCAGCTCGGTGGCCGCACCCGAGAAGCGCCGCCCGACGCGGTCGGCGTCCTCGTCCTTGACCGTCACCCGGAGCTGGGCGGTGGCCTCGACGTTGGTGGGTGCGTCGGCCTTGTCCGAGCGGATGAGGCGGGCGTCGAATTCGGCGAACTGACCGGTGCCCCCGAGGGCGTCCGCCAGCGACCGCACCGTCAGGTCGGCCTTGGCCTCGATGTCGAGTCCGGTCAGGACGAACGTCATCGAGTTGCGCCACCCGCCCAGCAGGTTGCAGCAGACCTTGACGTCACGCGGCGCCGGCAGCCCACGGGTGCCCGACAGACGGACCCGGTCGGGTCCGACCTCGTCCACCTCGACCGTGTCGAAGCGGGCCACGACATCCGTGTTGGGGTACTGGTGGCCGCCGATCTCGTAGAGCAGTTGGGCCGTCACGGTGCCGACGGTCACCGCGCCGCCGGTGCCGGGGTGCTTGGTGATGACCGAGGAGCCGTCGGCGGCCACCTCGGCGATGGGGAATCCGGGGTGTTCGAGCCCCGGCACCTCGGTAAAGAAGGCGTAGTTCCCCCCGGTCGCCTGCGGGCCGCACTCGATGACGTGCCCCGCCGCAACCGCGCCGGCCAGGGCGTCCCAGTCCGTCTCCCCCCAGCCGTGGTGCCAGGCGGCCGGCCCGACCACCAGCGACGCATCGGTCACCCGGGGGCACACCACCACGTCGGCACCGGACGCCAGGGCGTCGACGATGGGCCACGCTCCGAGGTAGGCATTGGCCGACACCACCGTGCCCCCGGCCTGTGCCAGCAGCTGGCCGGTGTCGAGGTGGGCCATCGTGTGCCCCGCCCGTTCGAGGTCCCCGAGGCGGGGGAGCAGGTCGTCCCCCTCGACGTGGGCGACGGCCACCGTCAGCCCCAACCGGTCGGCCAGTCCGCGCACCTGGTCGGCCAGCCCGGCCGGGTTGAGGCCGCCGGCGTTGGTCACCACCTTGATGCCGCGGTCCACACAGGTGCCGAGGACCTCTTCCATCTGGGTGAGGAAGGTGTGGGCCCACCCCCGGGAGGCGTCGCGCTGCATGCCCTTCCACAGGATGAGCATGGTCAGCTCGGCCAACCAGTCGCCGGTCAGCACGTCGATGGGGCCGCCCTCGACCATCTCGCGGGCCGCCGACAGCCGGTCGCCGTAGAAGCCGGAGCAGTTGGCGATGCGCAGCGGGTCACTCACGACGGCTCGCCGTCCCCGGCGCCGTCGGCCTCGACCACGACCAGCACGCGGCCGGTCTCGACCTGGTCGCCCTCGGCGACGGCCACCTCGGCGACCGTGCCCGGGCCGCCGGCGTTGACGGCGTGCTCCATCTTCATGGCCTCCAGCACGACCAGGACCTGTCCGGTCGCCACCCGGTCGCCCGGGGCCACGGCCACCCGCACCACGCTGCCCGGCATGGGCGCCAGCGACGAGCCCTCGGCCACCTGCTCGGCGGCCACCGGGTGGCGCTCCTGCTCCACCAGGCGGGACGAGCCGTCCGGCCCGTCGACATAGGCGACGGCCCCCACCCGTTCCACGGTGTAGCGGCGGGTGACGCCGTCCACCGTCAGCGACACGCCGTCGGGACCGAGGTCGGCCGCTGCGGCGTCGAGAGCGGCGCCGTCGACGGCCAGCCAGGCCAGGACCGGGTGACGGCGGCCGAAGCGGTACTCCACGGTGAGCGCTCGCTCGCCGGCCGAGTAGCCGACGGACTGGTGGTCGACGGCGTTGTTGCGCCAGCCGGAGGGCAGGGGGGCGAGGACCGCGGCATCGGTCCGGCGGGCCGCCTGGGCGCACAGGGCGGCGGCGGCGGCGTGCCGCCCCACGGCGTCGGCGTCGGCCAGCGGTGCGGCCAGCACGTCCAGCCCGTGCCGGTCGAGGAAGCCCGTGTCGGTCTCGCCGCGGCCGAAGGCGTCGTGGCGCAGGGTGCGGACCAGCAGGTCCCGATTGGTGGTGACGCCGTGGATGCGGGCGTCGGCCAGGGTGGCGGCCAGCGCGGCGACCGCCTCCGCCCGGGTGGGTGCGTGGGTGATGACCTTGGCCAGCATGGGGTCGTAGTGGGGGCTGACCGTCCCGCCGGACACGACGCCGGCGTCCACCCGCGCCCCCGGCCGGTCCACCGGGACCTCGAACCGGTGGAGGTCCCCCGTCGACGGCAGCCAGCCGGCGGCCGGGTCCTCGGCGTAGAGGCGGGCCTCGACGGCGTGGCCCACCGGTCCGCGGGCGGCGGCCTCGTGGACCTCGTCGGGCAGGGGTGCGCCGCCGGCCACCAGGAGCTGGAGCCGGACCAGGTCGAGCCCCGTGACGGCCTCGGTCACCGGGTGTTCCACCTGGAGCCGGGTGTTCATCTCCAGGAAGAAGGGCTCGCCGTCGCCGTCGGAGCCGGTGTCGAGCACGAACTCCACCGTGCCGGCGTTGACGTAGCCGACGGCCCGGGCGGCGGCCACCGCCGCCTCGGACAACCGGGCGCGGAGGGCCGGGCCGACCACCGGCGACGGTGCCTCCTCGATGATCTTCTGGTGGCGGCGCTGGATGCTGCACTCGCGCTCGAACAGGGCGACCGTCGACCCGTGGGCGTCGGCCAGCACCTGGACCTCGATGTGGCGGGGCGACGTCACGTAGCGCTCGAGGAAGACCGTCCCGTCGCCGAAGGCGGAGTGGGCCTCGCGGCGGGCGCCGGCCAGCGCGTCGGCCAGCTCCTCGGGACCCTCCACGATGCGCATGCCCCGCCCGCCGCCGCCGGCGGACGCCTTGACCAGGACCGGCCAGCCCAGGGCGGCCACCGCGTCCGGGTCCGGCGGGGTGTCGCCGTCCACCGTGATGGAGGGCAGGGTCGGCACACCGGCGGCCCGCATCATGTCCTTGGAGCCGATCTTGGAGCCCATGGCGTCGATGGCGTCGGGGGAGGGGCCCACCCACAACAGGCCGGCCCCGGTCACGGCCCGGGCGAAGTCGCCCGACTCGGACAGGAAGCCGTAGCCCGGGTGCACGGCGTCGGCTCCCGTGCGGCGGGCCGCGTCGAGCAGCAGGTCGTGGCGGAGGTAGGTGTCGGCCGGGGCCACACCGGGCAGCCGCACGGCCAGATCGGCCGCCGCCACGTGGGGGCTACCGGCATCGGCGTCCGAGTGCACGGCCACGGTGGCGATGCCCATGGCCCGGGCGCTGCGCATGATGCGCACCGCGATCTCCCCGCGGTTGGCCACCAGCAGGCGGGTGACCGGGCGGTCGGCCGGGACGGTGTCGGGGGCGGGAGGGGTCACGGTTCCGCTCACATCCGGAAGACGCCGTAGCCGCGGGTGCCGGCGGTCGGCTGGTTGTCGATGACCGACAGGCACAGGCCCAGCACCGTGCGCGTGTCACGGGGGTCGATGATGCCGTCGTCGTAGAGGCGCGAGGACAGGTGGAGGGGGAGCGACTCCGACTCGATCTGCGACTCGACGAGCGCCCGCATGGCCTCGTCGGCCTCTTCGTCGAAGGGAACCCCCTTGGAGGCGGCCGACTGGCGGCCCACGATCG
>Ga0265327_10000567_pt1 | contig 62820 bp, 61 predicted proteins | sample 41621metaG_FD_202089 | JGI IMG/M metagenome (GOLD analysis project Ga0265327, IMG submission 202089) | Rhizosphere microbial communities from Carex aquatilis grown in University of Washington, Seatle, WA, United States - 4-16-21 metaG | ecosystem: Host-associated > Plants > Roots > Rhizosphere...
GTTCGCGGACTTTTTTTCCTTGCTGGTGCCGTCCGTTGTCAATTTTTTGGTGCCTGCCGTCATCATGCATTTCTGGGTGCCGAAGGAGTCCCCCCAATTCGCGGGCGAAATCCCGGCTTTGCGGCACGGCGCCAAGGGCATCATCATCCTGTTCATCCTGACCATCATTACCGCCGTGTGTTTCAAAAATCTGTTGGGCTTGCCGCCGGTCGCCGGCATGCTGACCGGCTTGACCTATCTGAGCTTTTACTTTTTCTATCTATATAAGGTTCGTGTCGTCTGGCAGCACGGCGTCCGGCCGGGCCAGGCGGCGCAGGAGGTGGAAGGACACTCCGAATGGGTCGAGACGAAGCAACATTTCGATGTATTCCACAACATCGCCAACCTGGAGTGGGACACCTTGCTGTATTTCTACGGCGTCATGATCAGCGTTGGCGGCTTGAGTTTCATCGGCTATCTGGCCCACGCATCGAATTTCCTCTATAGCACCCATTTAAACCCCACCCTTGCCAATGTGCTGGTCGGCATCGTGTCGGCGTTCATCGACAACGGCACCATCATGTTCGCCGTGCTGACCATGGCCCCGAAAATATCGGAAGGCCAGTGGCTGCTGGTGACGCTGACGGCCGGGGTGGGCGGCAGCCTGCTGGCGATTGGCTCGGCGGCGGGCGTCGGGCTGATGGGCCAGGCCAAGGGCGCCTATTCCTTTGCCTCGCATCTGAAATGGACGCCGGCCATCGCGCTAGGCTACGCCGCCAGCATTGCCGCGCATTTTGTCATTAACGGGCGCTATTTCTAAGGACGTTTCCATGTATAAATTCACGCGATTGGCTGGCGCTTTGCTATTGATGCTGCCCACACTGGGCAGCGCGGAAACGGCGGCAGACGTCCACGCCATGGATCTGACCCAGCACTGGGCTGGCTATTTTTCGCTCGTGGTGATGGTGCTGGCTTATGTCCTCGCCATGCTGGAGGATCAGACTTACTTAAGAAAATCCTTGCCGATGCTGCTGGGCGCGGCGCTGATTTGGTTTGCCATCGTCCTGACTTACCGGGAACAGGGCAATGTCCAGTTGGCTGTCGATGCGTTCAAGTCGAATTTGCAGTCCTATGTCGAATTGATGCTGTTCATCATGGTGTCGATGACTTATCTGAATGCGATGGAAGACATGCGCTTATTCGTGGCCTTGCGGAACCGGCTGGTGGCCAGCCAGTTTGGCTATCGAAAATTGTTTTGGATCACCGGGCTGCTGGTGTTCGCCCTCTCCGCCTTTGTCAACGGACTGACCACCGGCTTGTTGATGGGCGCGGTGGTCATGGCGGTCGGCAAGGACAATCCGCGCTTCGTGTCGCTGGCTTGCATCAACATCGTCGTGGCCGCCAACGCCGGCGGGACTTTCTGCCCGCTAGGCGGCATCTCGACGCTGTTTGTCTGGCAGAAGGGCATGGTGGAGTTCGGCCAGTTTTTCAGCTTATTTCTGCCCTGCCTGGTCAATTTCCTGGTGCCTGCCGCTGTCATGAATTTTGCGGTGCCCAAGGCTTGCCCCGTGGTCACGGCGCAGCAGGTCACGGTGCAGCGGGGCGCGGTCGGCGTCGTCTTATTGTTCGGCGTCACCATCGCCTTGGCTGTGCTGTTCGATATGCTGCTGCATTTGCCGCCCGCCGCCGGCATGATGCTCGGGCTCAGTCTGTTGCAATTCTATAGTTTTTACCTGGAACGGACGGAGCAGCGAAACAGCCCAATCCCCGTCGAAACTGCGTTCAATGCTGAAGAGTCGGACAGTATCCTGGGTGCGCTGGACGGCTATTCTTATGATATTTTCGAGAAGGTCGGACGCCTGGAATGGGATACGCTGCTATTTTTTTACGGCGCGATGATGGGCATCGGGGGCTTGGGCTTTATCGGTTACTTGGACGCGGTTTCCCAATGGCTGTACGGCCAGCACGATCCTTCCGTGGCGAATGTGTTGATCGGCCTGTCGTCGGCGTTCGTGGACAATGGCACGCTGATGTTCGCGGTTCTGAGCATGAACCCGGCCATTCCGCAAGGCCAATGGCTGTTGCTGACCTTGACCTTGGGCGTGGGCGGCAGCCTGCTCGCCATCGGTTCCGCCCCCGGCATCGGCCTGCTGGGCCTGACCAAGGGGCAATATTCGTTCGTCGCCCATCTGAAATGGTGCCCGGTGATCTTGCTGGGTTATTTCGCCGCCATCGGCGCGCATTTCCTGGTGAACGCCCGCTACTTTTAATGGCATTTTTTATCGGTCGGCGGCGTTTTTAAGGGTTACAATACGCCGCTTTTGAGCTCCTTTGTGAATCCCAGCCAGACGCCCGCACATGATGAATTATGAGGAAAGGCGCCGCTTCCCGCGCATCAAAGCCAACTGCGCGATGAGCTTCAAGCGCGTCGCCTGCGGCAACCGGGCCCACGCCCTGTGCGTGGACATCAGCGCTTCGGGACTGATGTTCGAGGCGGACGAGGCGGTCGAGCCCGGCCGGGCCTTGGAAGTCCGCACCTTCCCCAGCGACCGCATCACCCCGCCGATCACCGCCCTCGTCGAAGTCACCCGTTGCACGGAGGTCGGCCCCGGGCGCTACCGCATCGCCGGCGTCATCAAAGGTATTAAAAGCCAAGCGCCCGAACCCTCCGCGCCTTAAAGCCCCATGTATTCCATCACTAAAGAAGTTTATTTTTGCTACGGCCACCGGCTGATGCACCATGCCGGCAAGTGCCGCCATCTCCACGGCCATAGCGTCAAGGCGGCCATCACCTTGGCGGCGGAGCATCTCGACGGGCAGGGCATGGTCTGCGACTTTGCCGACATCGCCGCCGTGGCGGCCGCGTACATCGAGGCGGAGCTGGACCACAATTTCCTGCTGCACCGCGACGATCCGCTGGTGGCCTTGCTGGAGCAGGCCGGCGAGCGCTTCATGGCCTTGCCCGGACATCCCACCGCCGAATATCTGGCCAAGCTCATCTATGACGCCATCCAGGCGAAAGGCTTGCCGGTGCGGGAAGTCACCCTCTGGGAGACCGCCAGCGCCTGCGCCCGTTACCATGAAACCGGGCTGGCTTGATGGCGCGCATGAGCCGTTTCGACCCGGAGGAAAAATCCTATTGGCTGGCCAAGCTCTGCGAGGCCAATTATGAGCGCCTCCTGCGCCTGATCCCCGACCTTGACGGCAGCGCCCGCTCCGCCGTCGCCCGCGCCGACGGCAAACCCTCGTTGCACCTGGAACTGCTGGAGCACTCGCCTTACACCCTCACCGTGGAATTGAGCCATTGCTTCAGCCAAGGGGGGGCGCAATCTTTGCTGGAGCCTGCGGTGAAAATCCGCGTCTACCTCGACGCCCGCGCCGCCGAGGTGCTCAGTGACCGCGACCGGCCCGGACGGCAGGGCAGCCGCCACCGCGAGTCGCCCGCCCGCGAGGTGATGGATTACAAATGGACGTTGAATTACTTCCTCTCGCAATGGCTGGAGCACTGCCTGGCCTGCAATTACTGCTTCGGCGACGCCCGGCCTGTCCGGGCGTCGCGGGCTGCGGGCTTGCGCCCCGCCGCCCCGCAAGCGCCTGCCGTCTAAGACTTAAGGGCCGCCCGCGCCTAGGCGGCTTCCGTTTTCGCGTTCGCGCACCGGCTTCGGTTATACTTGCCGCAACTCCTCCTCGCCCGGTTTGCCCCCGCCCATTTGCCATGTGGAAAAAAGGAAAGCCATCGCAGCCGCCTTTCTTGAGTTTGTTTTGGAAGGGTTTTATTTTTCTTAGCATGCTGATCATTGGCATGAGCACATCGCTTGCGGTGATTAACTACTTTTATCTGGATTATCAGTTCAAGCAGGAGCGTGAGCTGGCGGAGGCGTCGCTCAACCGGCAGCTTAACGACCTGTTTGGCCGCTCTGTGGCAAGGCTTCAGCAGATAGGCTTCGTGCTGGCCGCCGCCGGCGATTTTTCCAAGGCGCTCAAAGACCGCAACGCGCAGCGCTTGAAATCGGCCGGCGAACTGTTCGGCAATTTCCAATACGGCCTGGATATCGAGCAAATCGACTTGTTCACCGCGGAGGGCCAGCATTTCTGGCATTGGGGCATCGAGTCCCGCGTGACCGCGACGCCGTTGGAGCAGTCGATGGTCAAGACGGCGCAACGGCAGGAAAAGCCGGTCAAGCTGTTGTCCTGCGACCCCGAGTGCGCCTTGTATGTCTACCAGCCGGTGTTGGCGGGCGGGGCGGTGATCGGCGTGTTCAGTTTGCGGCAATCCATCGCCCAATTGGTCATCGAGTACCGGTCGGTGTCCGGTTCTGACTTGGGCATTTTAGTCCACGAAGAATCCCCGGCGACCGCCTCAAGCATTCCGGGCTGGAAGGTTAGGATCGCCGCCCTGACCGACGCCAACAAGTTGGTGCCCTTGCTGCGCGCCGTGGCGCAGGCGCATCCTCAGGCGGCCGCCGCCGATGCGGAGAGCGTTTTTCCCTGGCAGGGCCGTTATTTTTCCATACGCTTGTTTCCGCTGCGCGATGTCATCGACCTCGAAGGCGGCGCGGTGATCGTCACCGATGTCACTGCCCGGATCGAATACATCCAGCAGGCTGCGGCGGTCGGCCTCATCATCGCGACCGGCAGTTTGCTGGCGGCCGAATTGCTCCTGTTTTTGCTGATGCGATTTCCGCTGAGGAAGCTGCGCCGGCTCGCCGCCGCCCTGCCCATGTTGGCCGAAGAGTCTTACGCCCAGGCGCGGCAGCTTCTGAACGCGGCAGGCACGCGGCCGCGCTTTAACGACGAAGTCAGAATTCTCGAAAGCACCGCCGTCAAGCTGTCGCACCAGCTTGAGGCGCAGGCTTTGGCGATGGCTCGCGATTTCGCCGAGATCAAGTCGGCCGAGGCGAAAATCCATTTTATGGCGCACTATGACCGGCTGACCGAGTTGCCGAACCGCTTGCTGGCCACAGACCGCTTCAAGCAGGCCATGGCTTATGCCTCGCGTGGCGACGCCAAAGTCGCCCTGCTTTACCTTGACCTCGACAAGTTCAAGAACATCAACGACTCCTTGGGCCATTCCATCGGCGACGCGCTGCTCAAAGAAGTCGCCTTGCGCCTGTGGTCGTGCATCCGGGCGAGCGACACGGTCAGCCGCCAGGGCGGCGACGAATTCCTGGTCGTGCTGCCCGAGACGCAGGACACGCAATCCATCAGCATCGTCACGGCGAAAATCCTGCGGCAACTGGCGACCCCGTTCAGCATCGACGGCCACGACCTGTCGATTTCCGTTTCCATCGGCGTGACGGTCTATCCCGACGACGGGGAGGATTTCGACACGCTGTTGAAAAAGGCCGACATCGCCATGTACCACGCCAAGGACGCCGGCGGCAATGTGTGCCGATTTTTCGACCAGCAGATGAACATCGACGCGGTCGAGCGGATCAGCCTGCATAACAGCTTGCAGATGGCCTTGGGGCGCAGCGAGTTCGTGCTTTATTACCAGCCCAAAATCGATTTGGTCAGCGGGGCGGTCACCGGCGCCGAAGCGCTGATTCGCTGGAACCATCCCCAGTTCGGCTTGACATCGCCGGGGCGCTTCATCCATATTGCCGAGGACAGCGGTTTGATCGTGCTGATCGGCGAATGGGTGCTGCGGGAAGTGTGCCGGCAAACGGCGGCTTGGCAGCGGGCCGGCTTGCCGAAAATCGTTGTCGCCGCCAATCTGTCGGCGGTGCAATTCAAGCGCGGCAACCTGGAGCAGACCGTCGCCGACGCCCTTGAAGCCTCCGGGCTGTCCCCAGGCTACCTGGAACTGGAGCTTACCGAGTCGATTCTCATCGGCGATACCGAGCTGGTGCTGCAAACGGTGAACCGCCTCAAAGCGCTCGGCATCCAGTTGTCGATTGACGATTTCGGCACGGGCTACTCTTGCCTCGCTTACCTGAAGCGGTTTGCGGTGGACAAGGTGAAAATCGACCAATCCTTTGTGCGCGGTATGATTTTCGACGCTTCCGACATGGCGATTGTGCAGGCCATTATCCAAATGGCCCGCAGTATGGGCCTTAAAACAGTCGCCGAAGGCATCGAGGAAGTGCAGGTGTTGGACTGCCTAAGGAATAACCATTGCGACGAGGGCCAGGGATATTTCATTGCGAGACCCATGCCGGCGGACGAGTTTGCCGCTTATCTTGCCAAGCCAGGGGTGCCTGTGTGAAACTTCCGGGCATGGCAAGGTAAAGGCAAGCCGGTAGGGCGGGCGAATGTTTTTATCCAATAATTTTTGGCTGGAGGGGTTGACAGTTTGAGAACAATAGCCATTCGACGAAGGCAATGGTTGAGGCGTGTCGCCGTGTCGCTATGCCTCATCATGACTGTCTGCCAGTCGGTTGTCGCTGTTGAGATCGTCGCCAACCCTGACGTGCCGATGAAGCAGCTCACGCGCAATGAGCTGCAAGCTATTTTTACGATGCGGCTGCGGGCTTGGTCGAATGGCGTGCCCATCCGCGTGTTTGTGCTGGCCGACAGCGCGCCGCTGCACGCCGAATTTGCCAAAGAGAAGTTGAGCATTTTTCCTTATGTGCTGCGCAATTATTGGGATAGGATGGTGTTTTCGGGCACTGGGCAGTTTCCCACGGAGCTAGGCTCGCCGAATGAAATGCGCGAACGCATCGCGGACACGCCGGGTTCGATAGGCTATCTGCCGGTGGAACTCATTGACCCGCGCGTGCGCGCTTTGAAGGTGATTAATCCATGACGCGCAAACAGACAGTTTTGAAGGCAATCGTGGTTGTTCTGGCGGGTATGTCATGGGCCGTCGCCAGCCAGGCTGAAGAGGGTGCCCAGGAAGCTAAAAAATCCACAGGAATATGGGATACCGTTTCTTCTTGGAAATTGCCCGACACCGTGCAAATCCATGGCTTCGCGTCGCAAAGCTATATCCACACCAGCGCCAACGACTTCCTCGGGCATACCAGCAACATGGGGTCGCTGGATTTCACCGAAATGGGGCTTAACGGTTCGTGGCGGCCGTTGCCGCAGCTTCAAGCCTCCATGCAAGTGGTTTATCGCCGGGCCGGGCGCACCGACAACCAGAATGTCCGGCTGGATTTCGGCTTTTTAGATTACAGTATTGTCGCCAATGCTGATACCCTTTTCGGGATTCGCGGTGGGCGCGTGTTCAACCCTTACGGGCTCTATAATGACACGCGGGACATGCCGTTCACCCGCCCGAGTATTTTCCTGCCCCAGTCGGTTTACTTCGATATTAACCGCAATTTTTCCCTGTCCGGCGACGGCGTGCAAGTGTATGCGGAGCGGCGCACCGAGCTAGGCGATTTTTCTTTGCAAATCAATGGCGTGTATCCACGCACTGCCGATCCGGATATAAGCTTGCTGATTAATGGCAACTTTCCGGGCTCCATCACCGGTGAGCCCTCCTGGATGGGGCGGCTGAGTTATGAGGGCTACAACAACAGGATAAAACTGTCGGTGACGAGCGGCGAGTTCAATATCCGCTATAAACCGAGCGGGGGATTAATCAGCGTTGACGGAGACCAGGTGACCGTGTCCACGCTTGGCCCAGGCGAATTTAAGTTTTCGCCGATACTTTTTTCGGCCCGCTATGCGGACGAGCATTGGGGTTTGACTGGGGAGTATGTGCTGCGCCCAGTCAGTTTGCAAGGCTTTGGCCCTCTCCTGCCTAACACCAGTTATACCGGCGAAAGCTATTATGTGCAAGGCCATTACCGTTTTGCCCCAAAATGGGAGGCTTTGATGCGCTACGACGTGCTATATAGTGACCGCAGTGACCGTAGCGGCCAAAAACAAGCCATGCCGGGGTCGCCGGCTTTCAATTATTTTGCCAAGGATATCACGTTTGGGCTGCGCTACGATGTCACCCCGTGGTGGATGCTGCGGGCCGAGTATCATCTTATCAACGGCACGGGCTGGACGCCGCTCACTGAAAATACGAGCTTTGAGCAGCACTGGAATATGTTTGCGATTTCCACATCCTTTCGCTTTTGAGGCTGGCATGAATAAAATTGCGGCGTTGCTCGAATACGCGAAGACGAATGTGCCGTTCCATCGTCGCCGGGCCCCCCTTGAGTACCGGGTATTGGAACACTGGCCACTGATGGGAAAAGAGGATTTGGTGGCGTATTCCTTGGATGTCAGCAGCGACTTATTGAGCGAGGCGCGGGAGCGTGGCGGTTATATTGTCGCTTCCGGCGGCACGACGGCCAAGCCGAAATATCTCTACTACACCTACGAGGAATTCCTGACGGTGTCGAGAAACGTCGGCCGTTGCATGTTGCGCAACGGCTTGGAGCCGGGCGACGGCGTGGTCAATTACTTAAGCGCCGGCGACATGTGGAGCTCGTTCATCATGATGGACAAAGCCTTGTTCGGCTTGCCGGTGACGATTTATCCGCTGGGCTATTCTCCGAAAATGGACTCCGCCGCGGAAGTGTTTGCATGCTTCAAGCCTAATGTCGTCATTGGCATTCCCTCGATGATTTTGAATTTCGCCCGCTACACCGCGGAGCATCATCCGCGGATTCGGGTGCAAAAAGTTTTTTATGGCGGCGAGCCGATGCCGGTGGCGTCCAAAGACTTGCTGGCGTCCATTTGGCAATGTGAGTTAGTCCGCTCGGTCGGCTACGCTTCCACCGACGCCGGCTCGATTGGCTGGCAATGCCCGCATTGCCAGCCGGGCGAACATTATGCCTTCGACGATAACGTGGTGGAGATTGTCGACGACGAGATCGTGACGACGCCCTTGTTTCGCAAGGCCATGCCGGTGATCCGTTATCGCACCGGAGATCGCGGGCAGTGGGTTTCGCCTTCGTGCGATTGTGGCCAGGGCGCGCCGATGTTCAAACTGCTGGGCCGAATCGACAATGTGCTGCTCGTCTGGGGCTGCCGGATTTTACACGACGCCATTGTGGGCGTGCTGGGAACCCTCGACATAGGCTGCACCGCCGTCCAAGTGCGCATCCAGTCCAGGGACGGCGGGCAGGTTTTGCTGGTCAAGTTCGAGTGCCTCAGACCGCCCCAGGCCGATGTTGCCGGGCTGCTTAGGGATCGGTTTTACGAAGCGTGTGAAGACATTCACGGCATCGTGTCCAGGGAGGCCTTGGACCATGATCTGTTTTTTGAGTCGGTTCCCGCCGATACGCTGGAGCGCAACTGGCGCACCGGAAAGGCGATCCCGATCATTGACGCTAGGGGGTGAGCGTGGGTTTTGGCTGCCGCTTGGGCACGCATTGAATCTTGCCGATGCGGAAAGCTTCCCCCGCTTGGGCTGCGGCGCCGGTCTTTCTGGCCCAACTCATCTCGGTCGCCGGCGACAAGATGTTCGCCATCGCGCTGTCCTGGTGGGTGATTTCCAATGACGCCTTGCCGGATCGGGAATGGACGTTGGGCTTGTTGCTGGCCGCCAGCACTTTGCCCATCGCCTTGTCGGGGCCTTTGCTAGGCCCGTTCATCGATAAGCATGACAAGCGTACCTGCATGGTGGTGGCCGACATTAGCCGCTTGCTGCTGATGTCCGCGCTGGCCTGGCTCATCCACGATGGCGCGCTCACCCTGCCGCGCCTTTTGGCCTTGTCCATGCCGCTTTTCGCCTTCGCCCCGCTATTCGACTCGGCGGTCAGCGCCTCGCTGTCCGCGTTGGCGAAAAGCCCGGCCATGCTGGGGCGGCTGGTCGCGTTGGAGAGCGCGATGCCGAACGTCGGCGCCGCGCTGGGCGCATTGTTCGGCAGCTTCGCGCTGGCCGGCGGCGGCGTGGAAGGCGCGTTTTGGTTCAACGCCGGCTCGTTTTTCATCTCCTTGCTGCTGGTTTCCAGGTTGCCCGCGCTGCCGGCGGCGGCCTTGCCCCATGGCGCGGAAGACGCCGGCGGCTCTTTTTTTAGGCGCTATCCCGAGGCCGGCCGGCTGCTGGTTCTGTTCGGGATTATCAATTTTTTTTGGGTGCCCGTGTTTTTGTATCTGCCTTTGCTGGTGCGCGATGTGTTAAAGGCCGGCGGCTCGCAATTGGGCTTGTTGGAGCTGGCTTTCGCGCTGGGCAATCTGCTGCTGTTCGGCTATTTTTCGCTGCGGCCTGGGGTGTTTTTCCGCACCCGCTGGCTGCGCGTTGTCCTCGTGGCCGCATCGGCCGGCTTCATGTGGTGCCTGGGCAGTGTGGAATCGCTAGACATGATGCTCGCCATCTTGTTGGTTTGGGGCGCTTCGTTTGCGTTTCTCAGCTACCTAGTGTTTTCCTCGTTCCAGCGGACGATCCCCGACAGCCACAAAGGGCGCTTCTTCGGCACCCTTACCAGCGTGTCGACCTTGAGTTTTCCGTTGGGCTTTGTCTGTTTTGGATACTTGGTTTCGCGCTTTCCTTTGCGTGAAATTATCGTCGGCAACGCCGCTTGCGTGTTGCTGCTCTCTTTGACGTTGTTGACCGTGCCCGACGAGCGGTAAATTGCCCGCCCCGGCCATCGCACGGCAACCCGGCATTTTAAAACCACCCTTCAAGGGAGCTTTAGGCTTATGAATGACATTGTGCTGAATCCGCCCGAAACGCTGGTTCTGACGCCGCCCGAGCCAGTCCAGCCGGTCGCCACCGAACAGGCTTCCGGCATGGTCAAGCTCGACGGGCAAAGCCTCGCCACGCTGGACGGCAAGGTCAAAGGCTTCGTCGAGGCCGTGGTCCGGCTGGATTCCCACAGCCCCGAGTTTATTAGCAAGGTCAACAGCATCCACGCGCTGGGCGGCGAGGAGATCCGCGCCGCCGCGAATATTTCCAGCCGTCTGCTGGAGCGTCCGGTCGCCACCCTCGCCGCCGGCCCGAATGCCAATGTCTCCAGAAGCCTGCTGGATCTGCGGCAAACCATCGAATCCCTAGATCCCGGCAAACAGGGCGATTTGTTCTCGAAGCGCAAGCTCTTGGGGCTGATCCCGCTGGGCAACAAGATGCAGGATTATTTCCGCCAGTACCAGTCGGCGCAAAGCCACCTCAACGCCATCATCCAGGCGCTGTACAGCGGCCAGGACGAGTTGCGCAAAGACAACGCCTCCATCGAGCAGGAAAAGGTCAATGCCTGGAATTTGATGAACAAGCTCGAACAGTACGTCTACCTGGGGCGGAAGATCGACGCCGAGCTGGAGGCCCGGCTGGCCGTCTTGGAAGCCCAGGACGCGGAAAAGGCGCGGGTCGTCAAAGAGGAGATGCTGTTTTACATCCGCCAGAAAGTGCAGGATTTGCTGACCCAGTTGGCGGTCACGATCCAAGGCTACCTGGCTTTGGACATGGTGCGCAAGAATAATTTAGAACTGATCAAAGGCGTGGACCGCGCCACCACGACGACCGTCTCCGCGCTGCGCACGGCCGTGATCGTCGCCCAGGCCTTGGCGAATCAAAAGCTGGTGCTGGATCAAATCACCGCCTTGAACACCACCACCAGCAATATGATCGAAAGCACCTCGGTCATGCTGAAGCAGCAGTCCGCCCAGATCCACGAGCAAGCCGCCAGTTCCACCATCGAGCTGGACAAGCTCAAGAAAGCCTTCCAGAACATCTACGACACCATGGACACCGTCGCCAATTTCAAGGTGAAGGCGCTGGAAAACATGAAGCAGACCGTGGAAACCCTGTCGGCGGAGGTGGAGAAGTCCAAGACCTATCTGGACCGGGTGCGCTCCGACACCGTCCAGGAAGCCATCGCCAGCCTGCCGCCGCCGGCCGAAGGCGATTTGCGGCTTTGATGGCTTCCCCTCCCCCACACCGATTAAACCCATAGCATGCTCAGTTATCGCCACGGCTTCCACGCCGGCAATTTCGCCGATGTCTTCAAACACGTCATTCTCAGCCTGCTGGTGCGGGCGCAAAAGCGCAAGGACAAGCCGTTTTTCTACCTGGACACCCACGCCGGGGCGGGGCGTTACGAGCTGGGCTCGACGATGGCGCAAAAAAACCGCGAATTCGCCGGCGGCATCAGCCGGATTTGGAAACTCGACGCGGTTCCCGACGCCGTGCGGGTTTACCTGGACGCCGTGCGGGCCGTCAACACGACGCCGGAATTGAAGGTTTATCCCGGCTCGCCGCGCATCGCCCGGCATTTTCTGAGAGCCCAAGACCGCATGGCTTTGTGTGAGTTGCACAGCAAAGAGGCCGAACATGCGCAGGACGAGTTCGCGGGCGACCGCCAAGTCACCGTCCACAAGCTCGACGGCTACCAGGGCTTAAAAGCCTTCCTGCCGCCCTTGGAAAAGCGCGGCATGGTGCTGATCGACCCGGCTTTCGAGCTAAAAGACGAGCGCGCGCGCTTGTTGGAGGCCATTGTCCAGGCGCACAAGCGCTTTGCCACGGGGGTTTACGCGATTTGGTATCCGATCCAAGACCGGGCGGCGGTCGATTGGCTGCACCGCCAGCTTGCCCGCACCGGCATTCGCAACATCCTGGCGGCGGAGCTGCGGATTTTCGACGAGGACGTGCCCTTGCGCATGAACGGCACCGGGATGGCCGTCATCAACCCGCCTTGGCGGCTGGACGAGGAATTGAAAAGCGTGGGGCCGTGGCTGTGGCAAGCCCTGTCGCCGGAGGGCCAGGGCGGTTTTAAGCTGGATTGGCTGGTGCCCGAGTAGGTCGGTGCCCATCAAAAGCTTGCCATGCGCCGGGAACGTATTCCGCCGAGTAGGCGCCTGAGCGGCTGGCGGCGGAAATGGCTGGCCCAAGTTGACGAATTTGGCTGATTGCCGCAAAGTTTCCGCCGCTTTCCATCCTTCCTTTGACGAGACGTTAAGATGACTAGATTTTTGATGCCTTTTAGCCTATTGCTCGCGGCGGTGCTGTTGCCGGCCTGCTCTTTTTCGACGAGTTCAAAAAGCTCTTCCGATTTGGCTTCCAGCCCTTCGTCCTTGGTGCCTAGCGCCAAGGACAAGACAAAGGCGGGGTTCGAGACGGATGTGCGCGATTACACCGCCGAGTTCGTCAAATCGCCCGATGGCAAGTTGCAGGCTTTCCGTGCGCGTTTGGGCAAAATCGCCGATCAATATGGCTTGACCCATTGGGACGCGGACAAGTCCACTTATGTCGCCATCGGCAAGGGGCTGCGCAAGGCCGGTTTGAGCCAGCCTCAATATGAGGCTTTCAAGGCCAGCCTGGGTGATTCGCAAGCCTGGAAGATGGATGCGATTGCGGAAGGTTATCAACCATAAGCCACGTCGGCAGGCGGCGGCGCGGGGTTTGGCTGGTGTGTTGATGCTCGCCGCCTTGGCCGCCGAGGCGGCGGATATCGAGTATCTCTATATCAACGCCGGCGAGGGCAGCGCCAGCGGCGGCCATGCGGCTTTGAAGCTGAATGACGAGGTGTTCCATTTCCAGCATGTGGCCCCGGGTTGGCTGCGGGCGCAGCGGGATGATTTTGCCCAGTTTCGCCGGCAATACGGCGACCGGGAAAACCGCACGATTTTCCGCCACCGCGTCGAGGTTTCCGAGGCGACCCAGGCGTTGTTGCGTGAGCGCTTCAACCGCGTTTTATTGATCGAGGCGGAGCAATTCGACCAGCGCGCGGGCTTGGCAAAAGACCGGCGCTTGCTGGAGATTTTTTTGCATCGGCCCGGCGCGCCGGGAACGCTGGCCTTGAAGGGGGCGGGGCTGTTCCTGGCCGACGGTTGGAATTATGCCGAAGCGCCGGCTGGACGTGCTCGCCCGGCTGCGTTGGCGCGGCGCGTCGAGGCGGCTTTCGGGCCTGGCTTTCTGGCCGCCCGGCAACAGGCGCTGCGGCGCAGCCTGGCAAGTTTGCGGCCTGAAATCGGCGATCCGTCTGCTTTGGCCTTGTCGGCGGATGCTTTCCAGCCGGCCGCCTCTGCCTTTGCCGAGCGTTATGCCGATCATCTGAGCGCCTTGGCGGCTTTGCAGGTGTTGACTTGGGGGCGGGCGCCTAGGCCGGGCGTGTTGGCGCGGCCGAGCGCGCCGGAATTTCGGCTGGACGAGGCGGAGCGGCAGGCTCTGGTGGCTTACCGGGCGACGCTGGAAGGCTATTTGCTCGGCTTGTTCCGCTCCGGTCGCGCGGATTGGGGCGGCGCTTTGTTGTTGGGCATGGCCCGTTTGGCGGCGCTGGACGAGTCTATCGCGTCGGCTCGGCTGGTGTTTCTCCATCAGGCGGCGTCCGCCGCGCCGCCGAGCCATACGGCTTATGCTTGGAGCCGCGCCGAGTTCATGCGGGCGAAGTCGGGGCTGGTCGGCGGCGGCGCGCTGGACGAGTGGGCTTATGTCGGCTTGGAGCAGGCGGCGAATCTGTTTTTGGCGGCGGGCGAGGCGGGGAGCGGGGTTGCGCCGGCCGCGACGCCGGCCTGGCCGGCCGAGGTGGTGGCGGTGCCGCCGGCTTTGACGGTGGCCGAGTGGCAAGAGGCGCTGGCCCGGCTAGAGGCTTACCAGCAAGCCTACGAGGACGCTTTGGCCAGGTTGTATGCTTACAATTTATTGGGCCGCAATTGCGCCAGCGAAATTTTCCGGGTGCTTGGCCAGGCGTTGGGCGAGTCCGAGGCGTCGATCCGCGCCGAGTCGCTGCGCCGTCTGGGCGGCGAGGTGTCTGGCCGCTTTCCCGAGTTTATTCCATTCGTGTCTTTCCAGGCGGTGGGGGCGCATTGGCGGGTAGTCGCCACGGACACGCTGCCTTCTTACCGGCTGCGCCGTTTGGCGCAGGCCCGGCGGGCGGAAAATCCGCTGCTGGTGGATTTGCGCGAATCCAATGTGCTGACGGCCTCGCTGTACCGCTGGCACGGCGGCGACGCGGCGTTTGTGTTTTTCACCGACGCCACGGTGTGGGCCAGGCCGCTGGCGGGCGGGGTGAATCTCGCCGCCGGTTTGGCGCAGGGGCTGGCCGGCTTGTTCACTTGGCCTTGGGATGGCGGCGGCAATCTTTGGCAAGGGGCCAAGGGCGCTTTAATCAGCCTGCCTGAATTGTTTTTCTTCAACATCCGCAAAGGCTCGTTCCCCGACTTGCCTGGCGCGGGCGAATGACGCCGCGTCTACTGCCGGTGCAATAGCCACTCCAATACCATCTTGCTGCCGAAATAGGCCAGCATCAATGCGCTGAACCCGCCCAAGGTCCAGCGGATCGCCGTTTGCCCGCGCCAGCCTTGGCGAATCCGGCCCGTCAGCAAAGTCCCGAACACCAGCCAGGCCAGGATCGACAGCACGGTCTTGTGTACCAGGTGCTGGGCGAACAGGTTTTCCACGAACAAGAATCCGGTCAGCAGCGACAGGCTGAGTAGCGCGAAGCCTGCGCCGATGAGCTGGAACAGCAGCTTTTCCATGGTTTGCAGCGGCGGCAGCGAGCGGATCACGCCTTTGGCGTGGCGGCTGCGCAGATGCCAGTCTTGCAAGGCCAGCAGCAGGGCTTGCAAGGCGGCGATGTTGAGGAAGCTGTAGGCCAGCATGGACGACAGGATGTGCACGTCCATTTGCCAGGAGAGGATTTTCAGCGTGTGGGCTTGCTCCGGGACGGCCAGTTTGGCGGACACGAGCAAGGCGTTGAGCGGGAAGATGATGACGCCGAGCTTGTCCACGGGCCGGCTCAACGCGGCTAACAGCAAGATGGCGACGATGATGAGGCCGGCCAGCGAGGAGACGCTGAGGAAGCTGAAATTGACGGTGCCTGCGCGGTCGCACATGTCGGACAGGCTGGCCGCGTGCAGGACGGCGGCCAGCCAGCCCAGGCTCAATATCCTCAGGCGCTGCCAGGCGAAGGTGGGGCTGGCGACGTAGTCGGTGTGCAGGGAATGCAATAGCGCGGCACCGGCCGCGAGATAGACGATAACGGCGGCAATGCCGGACAAGCTTGTGTTCATAGGTGTAAGACTCTCCTCTGGTCGCTAGTCTGGCACAAGGCGGGGGCAAGGTGAATAGCGGCGCGGGTTCAAACGGCCAGGCGACGATGAAAACGCGCCTGGATCAAGCTGCCGCCTAGCCCGTCTAGTCCATTTGAGCTAGTGCTTGCTTGCGGCTTAAGTCTTAGGATTCCCGCCAGGGCGCCTTCGGCGTTCCGGGTCATTTGAGGCTATTCGGAGAATCATCATGCGCCATTGCACACCCAAATTTGTTGCGTCTTCCGCCGCTTTGCTGGTTTGCCTGTCCTGGCCGGCCTTAGCGGTGGACGCCTTCCCCAGCGACGACAGCTATATTTCAACTGCCCAGGTAGCCGCCAATTTTGGTTTATCGCCAACGCTTGGCGTGGACGCCGGAAAAAGGGCTTTTTTGCGTTTTAGCCTGGCTGACTTGCCCGGCGCGATCACCAGCGGCGACATTGCCAAAGCCAGTTTGCGGATCTGGGTCAGCAAGGTATCCATTCCAGGCAGCGTCGCCTTCTCGCAGGTCGTTAGCGGCTGGAGTGAAAGCAATGTCAGCGTGCAACACCAGCCTTATCTGGGCCAGCCGTTCTTGACTGCGCCCTTGCCCGCGGAAGGCCAGTGGTTGGTCGCGGATGTCACCGCCCAAGTGCGGTCTTGGGTGGATCACCCTGAAGCCAATTTCGGCTTGGCAATCATCGCCACGCCGCCGACGCCGTCGAATCCTGCGCCGACTGCCGCAGTGACGTTCGACAGCAAGGAAAGCACCACCACCAGCCATGCCGCGCAATTGGATATCGTGCTGGCTGGCCCTAAAGGCGACCGGGGGCCGCAAGGCAATCCTGGCCAGAAAGGCGATCCCGGCCCACAGGGTTTTCCTGGCGCGCAAGGCTTCCCAGGCCCGCCAGGCGCCACGGGTGCGGCCGGCCCGCAAGGCCCGCAGGGCATTCAAGGCCCGCAAGGCATCGCTAGCCTGGCGGGAATCATTCACTATGAGCGCAGGGACATGAATATTTCGGGCCATAATATTTCGAACTGGAATATTACTTGCCCGGCCAGCTATCCGACACTCATTGGCGGTGGCTGCGGGCATCGGGATGCTAACTCGGCGCAGAGCGATGTTATTGTCAATTATGCGGGGCCCATTCCATCGCCCCCTAATAATGGCTGGCGCTGTCTTCTCAGCAACAACTCCGGCGATTCCCGGGCCGCCCTGGCTTACGCGATTTGCGCGAAGTAAGCCCTTAAAAAAGGGAACCTCAGAAAACCCTCGCATTTCGACAAGCTCAATGCGAACGGAGCTAGAAAAATCAATCTTTTCCGTTCGTGCCGAGTTTGTCGAAGCATGAACGGAGCAGGTTTTTCGCGTGCAATTGCTTTTTCTTCTTCCCATCCTGTCAAAGCCGCTTAACGCGATTGCCCTGCCTTGCCGCCTAGGAGCCTTGACATGAAATCGCTAGTTTTGCCTGCCCTGCCAACGCCCGCACGACAGGCTTGCGTGGCATCCGTTATAATCGGCCCTTGGCCGCCTTTCCCCGCCCTGCGGGGCGATGGCGTCCGCCAAGGGACCGATCCGGTGCGCGCTGAACCGCGACCGGCGGACTGCACCCAGCCGGAGCTGCTAGAGTTGAAGGTCTTAGTCGTCGATGACCACGGATTGTTCCGCGAGGGTGTCTGCATGCTGCTGAACCGCATGGGCATCCCGGCCGCGTCTATTTACGAGGCCGGCAACGCCGAGAGCGGCTTGGCTTTGGCTGCCAAGCACATCGACTTGGGGCTGATCTTGCTGGACATCAATTTGCCCGACCTGGCCGGGGAGCCGACCGTGCGCGCCTTCCGCCTGGCCTGTCTGAGCGCCTCTTTGGTGCTGTTGTCGGCCATCGACGATATGGCGCTGGCCCGCCGCTGCATGAACGAGGGCGCGCAGGGCTTCATCCACAAATCCACCCACGCCGATAAATTTCTCGCCGCCTTGCGCCTGGTCATGGAGGGGCATTCGGTGTGGATTGATTCGCAGTGGAAGGAAGCGCCGCAGGCGCTCGCCGAGCCTAATGCCGCCATCGAGCTGACCGGCCGCCAGCGCGAGGTGCTGGCCCGGCTGTGCCTGGGCTGGTCTAACAAGGAAATTGGCCGGGACTTGGGGATCAGCGACAACACGGTGCGCATCCATGTCGCGGCGGTTTTGCAAAGCTTGGGGGCGCGCACGCGCTCTGAGGCCATTGTCCTTGCCGGCAAGCTAGGCTTGACCGGTGCCTGATGGGCTAGGACGCGAGCGGGAGGTTTTAAGAGAGCGCATCCGCCTGCTGTTCGCGCACGCCCGGCCTATCTTGTTGGGCGGCTGGATCGCGGCGGTGATACTCGCGCTCGTCCTGCGCGAGCGGATCGACGGCCTGTGGCTGTCGATCTGGCTGTTGGGCGCGACCGCGATCAACGCGACGCGCTTCGGGCTGTTGGCGGTTTTCCAGCACCGCGCTGCCGGCCCATTCAACCCGCTGCGCTGGGGCTGGGCTTTCGCGGTCGGTTCGGGCGTCTTCGGCCTGTTTTGGGGCTTGGGTTTTTATCTGTTTTTCAAGCCTGAGCCTTTGGAGCTAATCCTGCTCACGCTGGTGCTGGCCGGCATGGTGGCCGGCTCGATGGCTTCGCTGTCGGCTTTTCCGCCGGCTTATGTGTTGTACGTCAGCGGCGCGGTCGGACTTTTCATCGCCCGTTTGCTGCAAGAAACCGATCCGCTGTACGAGAAAATCGCTGGCTTGACGGTGCTGTTTGCGGTGGTGAATGTGCTTTATTCGCGCAACGCCCAGTTTGTGTTGGTCACGGCCATCCAGCTCCGGCTGGAAAAGGAGGCGCTGGCCGTGGAGTTGAACCGCCAGATCGCGGCCACGCAGGCCGCCCGCGAAAAAGCCGAGCGCGCCAGCCTGGAAAAGTCGCAACTGTTGGCGGCGACCAGCCATGACCTGCGCCAGCCGGTGCATGCGCAAGCGCTCTACTTGGAAATTCTGCGGCAAGATTTGGCCGGCCGGCCCGAGGCGGACATTGTCGAGCGTATCTGCGAGGCGGGCAACGCTTTGAGCGAGATGCTGGATTCGCTGTTGGAGATTTCCCGCATCGAGGCCGGCGGGATGCTGCCCGAGCATGTGGATTTTCCGCTCTATCCGCTGCAAGTCCGCCTGGAGCGGGAGTTCATGCCGCAGGCGCATGCGCAGGGCCTGCGCTTCACGATGCTGCCCACGTCGACCTGGTGCCATAGCGACGCCTGGTTCGTCGAGCGCATTTTACGCAATTTAATCAGCAATGCCTTGCGTTACACCCAGCGCGGCGGCGTCCTCGTGTGTTGCCGCCGACGCGGCGATTTTCTGTTGTTGCAAGTCTGGGATAGCGGAATCGGCATTCCCTTGCATGAGCAAAGAAATATTTTCAGGGAATTCCAGCAATTGGCAAATCCCGAGCGCGACCGCCGCAAAGGCTTGGGGCTGGGTTTGGCGATTGTCGACCGCATGAGCCGCTTGCTCGGCCATGCGGTTCGCGTCGCTTCGCGTCCTGGCCGGGGCAGCCTGTTCGAGCTTAAACTGCCGCAGGCCCGGCCGCCGCCGCTGGCCCGGCCGGTGGCGGCGGTGTTGGAGGCCGTGCCGGATTTGCCGCCCGGATTGAGCGTGCTGGTGCTGGACGACGACCCGATGGTGCTCGACGCGGCGCGGCAAATGTTGACGCGCTTGGGCTGTCGCGCCTGCTGTGTGGATTCCTTGGCGGCGGCGAGCGAGGCTGTCGCGGCGGCGGGCGGCTGGCAAATATTGTTGGTCGACTACCGCCTGCCTGGCAATGTCGATGGTGTCGAGGCCGCGCAAAAGCTGCATGCGCTGATGGGGCGGCGCATTCCCACTGCCGTCATCACCGGGGACATCTTGCCGAACCGGCTGGAGAAAGCCCGCCAGGCCGGTTTTCCGGTGTTGCACAAGCCGCTGGACGGGGCGCGCTTCCGGGCTTTGCTGGCGTCCTTGTCGCACAGTGGAATGCCGTCGGGCTAACCGCATTTCTCATGTGGGCTGAAAGCGGGGCGGTTCCGCAAGGGTTTGAACTGTCGGCGCAGCAAGATCGGCGCGGGCCGCGTGTCAGTATGGTTTAGGCGCATGCCTCATGGCTAACATGGAAGCTATAACTTGTAAAGTAAGTAAGCATACCAGGTTTGACACTAATATTTGATTATTTGAAACTCACAGACGTCGTGAAAAAACCACTTTACTGGCAGGCGAGCGAAAGCTATATGAAAAGCTTTGATCCGCTCGCACGTTGCATATCAACAACACCCTAGGTTTAGAATTCAATCATGAAAAAACTTTCTTTAGCGGCGGCGGTCGGCGCCGTTCTGTCCATGGCCGCCAGCGTCAATGCCAGCGCCGCCGCCACCTTGACCCCCGGCGCTTTGGCGGCGGGTTTCCAACTCAGCACGTTTATCAGTTCAACCCCGGCTTTTAGCGGCGGCCCCGGGCCAATGGGCATCGTCAACACGACCGGCGGCAAGATCCTGATCTCCAATTTCAATTCGGGCCAGGTCAAGAGTTTCTCCGACACGGATAACCAAGCCTGGTCCAACGGCACCACCGGGGGCAGCTATGGCACTTATGCCGCCGGTCTGGCCAGCGTGGGCGGCAATATCTACCTGGCGCAACAATCCTCCGGCCTGGTCAGGGAGTTGAACGCCGACGGCAGTTTCAACCAGAATATCGTCACGCATTCGGGGGCGACGAGCCTGGCCGGAGACGCCGCGAACGGCCATCTTTTCCTCAGCGCCTCGGGCGGGATTTATGATGTCGATCCCGTGGCCAAGACCATTAGCCAATTCAACAATAGCGCGGCGGACGGCTTGACGCTGACGCCGGACGGCTCCACGCTGTATGCGGCCGTCGGCGGCCATGTGTTGGGTTTCGACACCGGAACTAAGGCGCAGGTGTTCGACTCAGGCTCCGTCCCGGGTGTGGACGGCACCGTGCTGGGCAGCGGCAGCCTGGCCGGCTACCTATTCGCCAACACCAATGGCGGTTCCCTGGTCGAGATCAATCTGTCCACCCTGGCGCAAACCGTGATTTTCAGCGGCGGCACGCGCGGCGATTTCGTCAGCGTCGATACCAGCAACGGCAGCCTGCTGGTCACCCAAGCCGATAGCGTGTTGCGGCTCTACGCGCCTGCCGGTGGCGGGTTTGGCGGTACCGACTTGCCGGAACCGGGCAGCCTGGCCTTGTTGACTGCCGGTTTCGCCGGGTTGGCCTGCGCGCGCCGGACACGCAAAACCTCTGGCGATGCGGTGTAAGACTGCTTGCGGATAATCTCATATCAAACAATGCGCTTTGCTTGCAAAGCGCATTGCCACAAGCCGCTTGGGCTTTGCCATCCCGAAATGTCGCAAGGCGAACGGCCTTAAGCAAGCGCGGTATGCTCCGATGCCTCGTTAGGAACAGCGCTTTGCTCGGCTTTTAGGCGCTCAATGCCTTGGACGTTTTCGGATTGCGGAACACCAAAGGCTTGGCCTCGGCGGACTCGGCGTCAATCCGGGCTGCGAAAATTGCGTCGTAGACTTTCTGGCGGTCGGGGGAGAGGCTGCACGCCGGGTCGGTGTTGTGCATGTCGCCGGTCAACAGGTAGGCTTGGCAGTGGCAGCCGCCCATGTCCTTGGCCTTTTCCGGGCAGGAGCGGCAGGGTTCTTTCATCCATTCATAGCCCCGGAAATAGTTGAAGGCTTTGGATTCGTGCCAAATCTCGCGGATGCTGAAATCTTTGACATTGGGTAAATCCAAACCTGGCAGTTCGCGGGCGGAATGGCAGGGCAGGGCGAGGCCGTCCGGGGCGATGGTCAGGAAGGTCGTGCCCCAGCCGTTCATGCAGGCTTTCGGCCGGTCTTCGTAGAAATCCGGCACGACATAGTAGATCGTCATCTTGCCGGCCAGTTTTTCCCGGTAGTCTTTGGCGATGGCCTCGGCTTGCTCGAATTGTTCTTTCGTCGGCAGCAACTGGTCGCGGTTCAAATGCGCCCAGCCGTAATACTGCGTGTTCGCCAATTCCAGATAATCCGCGCCCAGCTCCGTCGCCATCTCCAGGATCTGCCGCATCTGGTGGATGTTTTTACGGTGGATCACCACGCACAATACCATCGGATACCCCAGTTTTTTCACCAGCCGGGCGACTGCCTTTTTGTGTTCAAAGGATTCGGTGCCGGCCAGCTCGTCGTTCAGGGTTTTTTCCGGCGATTGGATGCTGATTTGGATGTGATCCAGCCCGGCGTCCTTGAGTTCGGCGATCTTCGCCTCGGTCATGCCGTAACCGGAGGTAATCAGGTTGGTGTAATAACCGAGTTCGCGGGCGTGTTTGACTAGCACCGGCAAGTCTTGCCGCGTCAGGGGTTCGCCGCCGGAAAAGCCGAGTTGCACCGCGCCCATGGCCCGCGCCTCGGTCAGCACCCGCAGCCAGTCTTCAGTGGACAGCTCGTTTTTGATGCTGGCGAAGTCGACGGGGTTGGCGCAATAAGGGCATTGCAGCGGGCAGGCGTAGGTCAGCTCCGCCAGCAGCCAGCGCGGGGGGGTGATGGTGGGGTTAGCGCTCATTGATCCAGTTTTTGCCTAAGGCCACGTCCAGAAAGCCGAAAATGTCGTTTTGCAAGCCGGTCTGCCCGAACTTGGCTTCCAGATTCTCGACGATGCCTAAGGCCGTGTGCTGGCCGTCGCATAGCTTGAGAATTTCGGCGGACGGCAGATTGAGTTCGACCATGCCTTCCGGGTAGAGAATCACGTACTTTTGCTGGGCTTCTTCCCATTGCAGCCGGTGCAAGGGCGAGAAGGCGAGGGTTTTGCTCGGGTCCAGGCTCATATTATTCGCCGATGTTGAAGTAGGGCGGTTTCTGGTCGATATACGCCAGCCACATCGCGTCCAGCATCGTCCACAGGATGTCCAGCTTGAATTGCAGGATTTCCAAGGCGCGGTCTTGCTGCTGGCGGGTTTTGTAATAGTCCAGCGTGATCGCCATGCCGTGGACCACGTCACGCGGGGCTTGCGACAGGCGCTTGCGGAAATAGGCCAGCCCTTCCGCTTCGATCCAGGGGTACAGATCCGGCCATCCGCTGAGGCGCTGCTGGTGGATGGTCGGGGCGAACAGCTCGGTCAGCGAGGAGGATGCACCTTCCTGCCAGGGCGCATGGCGGGCGAAATTGACATAGGCGTCCACGGCGAACTTGACGCCGGGCAAAACGCGCTTCAATGACCACAGGTCTTCGCGTGCTATGCCGACCGCCTCGCCCAGCCGCGTCCAGGCTTCGATGCCGCCTTTGTCCTCGCCGTAGCCGTCGTGGTCGTGGATGCGCTGTATCCACTGGCGGCGCGTTTCACGATCCGGGCAGTTCGCCAGAATGTTGGCGTCTTTGACCGGAATCATGATCTGGTAATAGAAACGGTTCGCCACCCAGCCCTGGATCTGCTCTTTGTTGAGCTTACCCTCGGCCATCAGGATGTGGTAGGGGTGGTGGATGTGGTAGAGCTTGTCCTTGGCGCGCAACTGCGCTTCAAATTCTTCGGGTGTCCAGGCTTGTGCTTCGCTCGTCATGCTTGCTGTTCTCTTACAGGTTGATTTCCAGCCCATCGAAAGACACTTCGATGCCGGCTTCTTCCAGCGTCTTACGCTCCGGCGAATCTTCGTCCAAAATCGGGTTGGTGTTATTGATGTGGATCAAGAATTTTGGCTTGCTGCCGAGGCTGTCCAGCACATCGATCATGCCGCCTGCGCCGGATTGCGGCAAATGGCCCATGTCCAGCGCGAGCTTGTCGCAAATGCCGGCGCGGGCCATTTCGTCATGCTGCCAGAACGTGCCGTCCACCAGCACGGCGTCGGCGTCCAGCATGGCGTCGTAAACGTGCGGCTCGATCTCGCCCAGGCCGGGCGCGTAGTACAATTTTTTACCCGTCGAGATTTGCTCGATGACGACGCCGATGTTGTCGCCCGGATGCGGGTCGTGGCGGTGCGGCGAGTAGGGCGGGGCTTTGCTTTTCAGCGCGTGGCTATAAAAGCGCAAATCGTCGATCAACGGGATCGCGAAGCCGGAGCCGTCCAGTGGGACAGGATGGTGGTTGACCTTGCAATAATGTTCCAGCATGTGGAACAGCGGGAAGCCGGTGGACAGGTCTTGCTTGACCGGCTCGCTGCAATAAATCTCTAGGGGAGTCGTGGACTCGCGCAGCATTAAAAGTCCGGTGGTGTGGTCGATCTGGCTGTCGATCAGCAGGATGGCCTTGATGCCGCTATCGCGGATGCCGCGTTTAGGATGGCTGCCGGGAAAGGCTTCCAGTTGCGCGCGGATGTCCGGCGAGGCGTTGAACAGCAGCCAGTTTTCCCCGTCGCTGCTGACCGCGATGGAGGATTGCGTGCGGCGCTTAGTCGTCATCTCGCCGGCGCGGACGCGCTTGCAATTGTGGCAGTTGCAATTCCATTGCGGGAAGCCGCCGCCTGCGCCTGCGCCTAAGACTCTGATTTTCATATGCTATAGCTATTGAAGGTAAGTAGGTGGCCGGGGTCGCCGGGCGGGTTTTTCGACCGGGCCGCGCCGAATTCCCGAACCCTTATAACGAAAAACGGGGCCACACAGACTGTGTGAACCCCGTTCCCGGAATCAACCCTGAATTAACGGTTGTAGATATACATCGTTACTTCGAAGCCGAAACGCAGATCGGTATAGCTCGGAGTTTCCCATTGCATGTCGTTTACCTCCAGAAGTGGTTGTTAGGAGTCTGTCGCTTGTCACAGCTCGCGGAAGAGTATACGTCGCAGCATGGTGCAACGCAACAGGGGGTCTTGAGCGGGCGGGACTTATCGCGCTATGCGGCTTGCGTAGGGCAGACGGCGGAAAAGCGGCCTCACGCAACGCTTGCCAAGGCGCGACGCAAAAACACGCTGTTCCGTGGCGGGCACTGCGTCGCAGCCTGGCTTTTTTGTCGTTTTAACCCTGAGGCCGAGCTTTGCTTGCTATGAATCGGATGTTTTCGGTCTTACGCCAAAGGCGCATAAGAAAGCATCAGCAGCGTTGAGTGGCTTAGGACAGGCGGCAGGGCGTGATGGCTCTGGTCGAGCGAGCGTAGGCTTGCTATGCCGGCAGGGATGCCGGAGACTTCATTATCCCGGCTTGGCGTCCAGGCTCGCATGGCCCGCGCGCGGGATGTAGCCATGGACGCCCTCTTCCGGGAATTCCTTGATGTCAGACCAGCGCACTAGGCACCCCGACAAGTGGGCGACGTAGTGTGTTTCTTCTAATGTGCCATCCAGGGTGAGTGAAGCCCACATGCGCTGTGCGCCCAAGCGTTCGGCGATTTCCGATTCCGGGGCGGCAATGCTGATGATGGGCTGGTGGCCTCTCGGCACTTGATAGCCCAGCACTTCGCACTGGCATTGTTCCAATTGCCCCAGCGCGTCCAGCACCGAGGCGTTGGAGTCTTTCCAGTAGCCGTGCCCCATGGAAAGCGGCGGCGGTTGGGCATTGATGGATTGAGGGATGTAAGCGGCCACTTTGGCGTAGCCGATGGCGTTGAGCATCTGGTGGGTGGGAGGCTTGTCTCCGGTGCAGATGGCTGAGAAGAAGCGCGGGCCGATGCCGAAATGCTCGGCCGCTTGCTTGTGCATCGACCAATGCGCGCTCACGTAGTCGCGGAAGACTTTGCACACGCCGGCGACGGTCAACGCCTTCGGGATTTGCAGATCGTCTTTGTTGGCTTTCTGCGCGAGCGGCTTCGATCTGTGCGTGGATTGGCGCCGGGTGTGGGCTTTAGTCATGCCAGTCTTCCTCCTTAAATCGGTGGTCTTCTCTTCACAAGAGCTTTTTTTTGGTCTATTTTTTGAAACATTCTTCATGTTAGCCGCTCGCGTAATAATGTTACGCAAACGAAATACTGTCAATAGGGTATATAGTTCAAATGAGTAATTTTTTTGAGCGTCTACGCGAGGAGCGTGAACGTTTGGGGATGAACCAGACGGAAATGGGCGCGGTCGGCGGCGTTAGAAAGGAAGCTCAAAGCAACTATGAAACGGGCAAGCGTTCTCCCGATGCCGACTATTTGGCGCGCATCGCCGAAGTGGGCGTTGATGTGGGCTACATTTTGACCGGCACCCGCACCCCAAGCTCCGCTGTTCGAGAGGAAGGCTCCACCTACGACCCGCGCAAGCAGGCCATCCTGGTCATGGTCGAGGCGCTAAACGGGGAAGGCTTGGATCACGTCCAAGACGCTGCCGAGATGGCTAAACAAGTGCAGGATTTGAAAGGTAAAGTGGCCCAGTTGGAAGGCAAGCCAGAGTGAGCCGCTGGTAACGCTTTTAAAACACGCTCCTTAGGCTTCGTCAGAAAGTCCGGCTAAACTCGGCCAGTTGCTCCAGTTTCCGCTTCCCTTCGCCACTTTCGAGTATCGTCCGCGCCTGGGTAATCCCCGCTTCCAAGCTTTCCGTCAAATCCGCCGCGTAAATCGCCGCGCCGGCGTTTAGCGCGACGATGTCGGCGGCGGGGCCGGGCTGGCCTGCCAGCACGGACAGCATGATGCTTAAACTTTCTTGCGCGGTGTTCACGCCCAAGGTTTGCAGCGAGGTGCGCGGAATGCCGAATTGCTCCGGCGTCAAGGTGTAGGCGGACACTTCGCCGTCTTTCAGTTCGGCCACAAAAGTGGGCGAGGCGATGCTGATTTCGTCCAGGCCGTCTTCGGCGCTGACCACCAGCACATGGCGGCTGCCGAGCTTTTGCAGCACCCGCGCCATCGGCTCGACCCAGCGCGGCGCGTAGACGCCGAGCAATTGGTGCGGCGCATTGGCCGGGTTGCTTAACGGCCCTAGCAGATTGAACAAGGTGCGCACGCCGATTTCCTGGCGCGGGCCGATGGCGTGTTTCATCGCGCCGTGGTGGCGCTGGGCGAACAGGAAGCCGATGCCGGTTTGCGCGATGCAGGCTTGCACCTGTTGCGGCGTCAGGTTCAAATTGACGCCCGCCGCTTCCAACACGTCCGCGCTGCCGCAGGCGCTGGACACCGAGCGGTTGCCGTGCTTGGCGACCTGCCCGCCCGCCGCCGCGACCACGAAAGCGGCGGCGGTGGAGATGTTGAAGGTGTGCGCCCCGTCGCCGCCGGTGCCGCAGGTGTCGATGACATGCGCCCCGGCCACTTCGACGTTGACGGCCATCTCGCGCAGCACTTCGGCGGCGGCGGCAACTTCGTCGACCGTCTCGCCCTTGGCGCGCAAGGCGATCAAGAACGCGCCAATCTGCGCCGGCGTCGCCGCGCCGGTCATGATCGCACGCATGATTTTGCGCATGTCGCGTGGGCTCAGGTCGTGGCCGGCGAGCAGGGTTTCCAGGGCTAACGGTAAGTTCATGGGGCGGGCGTCCAACAGTGGGAAGGTCTTCGGATTGAGGCGGCTGGGCTGAAGGGGGCAAACCTTGTGATCGGCCATCGGCAGACTATTTTACCAAGGAAATGCGGTTGCGGCGGTTTTGCGCGTTAGCTGCGGATTCCCGGCTGGCCAGGCCAGCAGGGCCGGTGCCGGGTGCGTGATTTCACCGGGCGGTCGCGCCAAATCACACATGAAAAACCATGGATTGGCCTGGCGCCCCGGGCACATTCGTTTTTAGCTCAATGGGATGGCGTGTTGGCGCAAAGATTGTAGGCGGAGAGCGAGGCCGCGAGCCTGCGGTCATTGCAAACAATCTGGCATTCATGAGGCATCCTATGGGCATTCAACAGGCGGTTCCCGCGCGCGCCAACGGCGATTTCACCGGCGCTTTGTTACTGGGCACAGGGCTGGCGTTCGCTTCCCTGATTTTGATCCCGGCGCTGGCCGCGCAGATGGGCGTGGGTTCCAGCTTGACCGGGGCGCTGCGCATCGCCTTGATGAAGGCTTCCCAGCGGGCGATAGGCAAGTCGTCAAACAATGGAGAGGACGCCCCGCCGGCTTGCTTCAGTTGTCATTGAGCAGGCCGGAGGCTTTGTTAGGGGATGATATAATGGAGGCGAACGTTGATGGGGCCGATTCCGCAGGCGCGGCCCCTGTCCTGTAACCTATCACATCCGTAAATCCATCATGAGCCTATTCGCCAGACATCCCGTCATCACCTTCAGCCTGGGCCTTGCCGCCGGCTATTTCATTCACAAATACCGCAAGGAAATCATTGAGGCGGCCGCCGAGGCCGGCGAACAGAGCCGGGATTTCGTGTTGCGGCAAAAAGAAAACTTGGCGGACGTGATCGCCGAAACCCAGGAAGCCGGCTAGTCCTGAGCCTAAGGGCGTGTCGGCGCCGCCCCCGGCCTTCTTTTCAATCCAGGCGGCTTAGGCCGCCTGAGTCTTTTTGCAAGCGCAGCGCGTTCAGCAGCATGGACAGCGAGCTGACCGACATGGCAATCGAGGCGGTCAGCGGGTTGAGCGGGCCGAACATGGCGAGCGGGATGGCGAGGCTGTTGTAGCCTAAGGCCCACGCCAGGTTTTGCCGCACGACGCGCACGGTGGCGCCGCCCAGCGCCATGGCCTCGGCCACTTTGGCGAGGTCGCCCCGCGCCAGGCTCATGTCGGCGCTGTCCAGCGCCAAATCCGCGCCGCCGGCGAGGGCGAAACCGACATCGGCGGCGGCCAGTGCCGGGGCGTCGTTGACGCCGTCGCCGACCATGCCGACTTTGCCGCCTTGCCATTGCAGTTCGCGGATGACTTCGAGCTTGCGCGCCGGCCCGGCGTGGGCGATCACGGCGTCGATGCCGACTTGCCGGGCGATGTGCTCGGCGGCGGCTTGCGTGTCTCCGGTCAACATCAGGGTTTTAACGCCTAGCCGGTGCAGCCGCCGGACGGCCTCCGCCGCGTTGGGCCTGGCCTGGTCGGCAATGCCGAACAAGGCGGCCGGTTCGCCGTCCACGGCGAGAAACACCGGCGTTTTGCCCTGCGCGGCGAAAGCCTCCGCGTCCGCCAAAAAAGCATCCAGCGCCACGCCTTGCCCTTCCACCCAGCTTTGTTTGCCCAGCAGCAGCGTCCGGCCTTCGACGCGGGCGCTTATGCCTTGGCCGGGCGCGTAAACAAAGCCTTGCGCCGCCAAAATCGGCAGGCCTTCGGCTTGCGCCTTGGCGACTATCGCCTTGCCCAGATGATGCTCCGAGCCGAATTCCGCCGACGCGGCCCATGACAGAATCCGCCCGTCCGGCTCGCCGTGGCGGTTGACAAAGTCGGTGACGTCCGCGCGGCCTTGGGTGATGGTGCCGGTCTTGTCGAACACCACGACGGTCAGCTTGGACGCCATTTCCAGGCTGGCGCCGTTGCGGATGAAAATGCCCCGGCGGGCGGCCTGTCCGGTGCCGACCATGATCGCCGCCGGCGTCGCCAAGCCGAGCGCGCAGGGGCAGGCGGCCAGCAGCACGGTGATGGCGCGGGTCAGCGCCAGCCCTGGGCTTGCGCCCGCCGCCAGCCAGCCGGCGAAAGTCAGCCCGGCCAGCCCTAGGACGCCGGGCATGAATACCTGGGATATCCGGTCGACGCGGGTTTGCAGCGGCAATTTGCCGCTTTGTGCTTGCTCCACGCTGTGGATGATGCCGGCCAGCACGGTGTCTGTGCCGACGGCGCTGGCGCGTATCCGCAACGCGCCGCCGCCGTTGACGCAGCCGCCGATGACTTTGGCCCCGGCGTCTTTGACGACGGCCAGGCTTTCGCCGGTGACCAGGGATTCGTCCACTGTGGAGCAGCCCTCGACGACGATGCCATCGACGGGAATCCGCTCTCCCGGGCGCACCCGCAGCAGGTCGCCGACTTGTATCGCGTCGATGGCGACGGCGAACTCGCGTCCGTCGGCCAGCAAGGTCGCGGTTTGCGGCTGCCCGTCGATGAGCCGGCGCATGGCGGCATGGGCCTGGCCGCGCGCGCGCTCTTCCAGATAGCGTTCCAGCAGCACGAAGGCAATGACGGCGGTGGCGGCCTGGAAATATTGCGCCCGGCGGCGCACGAGCAAGGCGAACAAGCCCTGGCTGTAGGCCAGGCCGACGCCCAGCGCGACCAGGGTGTCCATGCTGGCGGAGCGATGCTTGGCGAACAAGGACCAGGCTTTGGCGAACAAAGGCCAGCCGGCCCACAGCGCGATGGGAATGGTGGTGCCGAATTCAAACCAGTGCAGCCAGCGCGAGTGGGAGACCCCGGCGAAGGCCAGCACGAGGCTGGGCAGGTTCAACAGGTTCGACCAGACCGCCCGGCTTTTGGCCTGGGCTAGGCGCTCTTGCTCCCTGGCCGACAGCAGCTTGCGCTGGGTCAGCGTGTCGGCGGCGTAGGCCCGGTAGCCCATGCCGTCGATTTGCGCGAGCAGCGCCGGCTTGCTGAGGCGGCCGCGCACCGTGGCCGTCTCCGTGGCGAAATTGACGCTGGCCTGGACGATGCGCGGGTCGCGTTGCAAGCGCATTTCGATCAGCAAGGCGCAGGAGGCGCAGCTCATGCCTTCGATGGCGAGGTTGAAATCCCGCGTCGGCTCGCCGGGGCCGGGCTCGGCCTGCAAGGCATAGGCCGTTTGCGGCGTCGGCCGCGCGTCCAGGTTGCCGATCAGCGTGTCCAGCAAGCCGAGCAGCCTGGGCTTGGGCAGGGTTTGCGGGTCGAAGTAAACTGCCAGCGAGGCGATTTCGGGGACGCTGCGGACGGTGCGGACGCCGGGGTGCTTGCGCAGCAAGATGGCGAGGATGTAGATCCGCTCGAAGTCGCGGGCCAAGCCGGGGACGACGCAACGAACCCGCTGCTTGAGTTGATGGACGAGTTGGAAATGCCTGGGTGCGTGGGTGTCCATGGGCGGTGTCGGGCGTTTGGATTGGGTGGGTTGTTTAAGCGTGGATTTTAGCCTGGGCCGCGTTTAAAAAGCGTTGCCATGATAGAAACCGGCGGCAAAAGCCAAACGCTAAAGCCCATTTAAAGCGCCGGGTCGCGGCGGACAGCGACAGGTAGCCGCTCCAAATCCGCCGCCAAGCCGCCTGGCTCGCGGCATCCCCGCCCAAAGCCTTGGCCTCGTCCAAGTATAGCTCAATCGCCTCGGCGGCCATGGCGGCGTGGCCGCCGGCCAGGTTGTCGATGGACAGGTGCAGGCTGACGATCTGCGGGTTGATGTGGCAGTGGCGCAATTCCTCCGCCAGGCGCAAATAACCCGCCCCCAGCCCGCTCAATTCTATCGCCAAGTTCAGGCCGAGTATTTCCGGGAGGCATGTCCTCGGAAACTGGGCGATGGCGAGCAGGTAGCCGGGCAGGTCGAAGGCGGCGTCGAGGAAGTCCGCATGCCCGGCGAAGGCTTCGCTGTGCGCCGCAGGCAAGTCGATGGCCAGCTCGTCGAGCAAATCCCGGTAAATCTTCGGATGGTTCCAATCGACCCGGCCTTCGCCCAATTCTTCCGCGTGGATGCGCTGGAGCAGGCGGTGCAGGCGGCTGTCCTGGTTGGCCGCTTCGCCTTGGTGCTGCAACCAGCAGCCGTCCACCAAGACCGCCGGGGCGAATTGGCGTATGCCCCAGGCATATTCCTCGCGGCGCAGCCTGGGCGGCGCTTGCAAGGGCCGGTGTTGGGCGATGGACTCGGCGTGGATTTGCTCGATGCGCCGCGCGAAGGCCTGCGGCGTATACGCGAAAAATTGCCGGGCGAGCGGGCCTTGCGGGCTGATGGCCCGGCGTGCGCGGCGCAACGTTTTTTCCACGGCGAAGCGGGCGGCGGCATGGGTTTCCGCCCGCGTGTCGTGGTTGATGAGGCGATGGAACAGGCGGCGCGGGTCGCCTAGGCGCGGGGCCGGGCTGACGGGAGTGGGGGCCGGGGCGGGGCACGCGGCGGCGGGCTGGCGGACGGCAGGGGCCGGGGCGGGGCGGGGCGTCTGTTCGGCCCCGGCCAGCCAGGCTTCCAGCAGCGCCAGTTCCTCGCGCTCGAACACGCCGAACATAGGCCCGCCAAACGCCGCCAGGCGCTGGAAAGGCCGTTGCCCCGGCGGGCCTGCGGCATAAGGCGAGGCGGCGAAGGCGGCGAGGAAGCCGGCGGCGTCAAAGGGTGTCGCCGCGAACCATTCCTCCAACCCGCGCCCGCCCAGCCATAGTCCGCGGTGGTAGCCTAGGGCGAAGCGCCGCTTGCGGCGGAATAGCTCGGCCACCTGCTCGGCCAGGCGGCCGCCGCGCTCGGCGAAACGGGCGAGTTCGGCCAGGTAAGCGGCTTCGCCCGCCTGATATAAAGCGTAGCCCTGCCGTGCCCGCGCCAATTCCTCGCAGCCCGCCGGCCAGGCCCGCAAGGCGGCCTGCGCGTGTTCGGCCACGGCTTCCAGCACGGTGTCGCGGCGCGGCTTGGGCAGCCCCGCCAGCCGCCAAGCGGATGCGCTGTGCGCGTAGGCCAGCGTGAATCCCAGGGTTTCCGGGAAGAAATCAGCCGCATGCAGTCCCAAGGCCAGTTGCACGCTGGCAAAACGCAGGGCGGGGCCGCCGACGCCGGGCGTTTGCGCGAAGCGCCAAGCCGAGACCTTGCCGAAGGCCAGGCCGCGCTGGTTCAGCAAGCCGCGATAGGCGAAGGCCGGCGCGGCGGCCTCGTCTTGGCCCAGCAGCGCCAGGTAGGCGGCGAACAGGGCGGCGACTTCCGGGCGCTGGCTGTTGGCGGCGAGGCATAGCGCTTGCAGCCAAGCGCCTTCCAGCAAGGCCAGCGGGGCGTGAAACGCCAGCAGTTGCGCCCCGGCGGCCGCCGGGGCGGGCGTTTGCGGCGGCGCCGGCGGGGATGGCTGGGCGGCTGGCGGGAATGCCGACGCCCTATCTATATCGACGGCGGCCAGCAGGCCGAGCAGCCAGCTTTGCGCTTGCGCCAAGGCGGCAGGGTCTTCGCGGGCATTGAGCAAGCGCTGGAACCAGTCCCGGTCGGCCTCGTCGCCCGTGTCGGCGGGCAGGAACGCCCCGCTCATAACACCCCCGGTTTGGCGAACAGCCAGTCGCCGACGACCAGCACGTCCAGCCCGCAGGTCATGAACACGGCGGCGGCGTCTTCCACCGAATGGACGATAGGCTTGCCCATGACATTGAAGCTGGTGTTGAGCAGCACGGGGACGCCGGTTTCCCGGTGGAAGGCGTCGAGCAGGCGGTGGAAGCGCGGGTTCCAGGCTTGCTTGACGGTTTGCAAGCGCCCGCTGCCGTCCACATGGACGACTGCCGGCACCCGCGCTTTGGCTTCCTCGCGGAAATGCAAGGCTTGCTCCATGTACGGGGTTTCGCGGTAATCCTGGAAATACGCCGGGCCGTGCTCGTGCAGGATGGACGGGGCGAAGGGGCGGTATTCCTCGCGGAATTTCACTTGCGCGTTGATGCGGTCTTTCATGGCCGGGTCGCGGGGGTCGGCGAGGATGGAGCGGTTGCCCAAGGCGCGCGGGCCAAACTCGGCCCGCCCTTGCACCCAGGCGACGAGCTTGCCGCGGGCCAGCAGCCGGGCGGTTTCTTCGCAGACCGTCGTCGGCAGGTGGCGTATGTCCAAGCCTCCGCCATAGCGTACCAGCCGCGCCAGCGCCTCGCCGGACAAGGCGCTCCCCAGATAAGGCGACAGCGGTTCGGCGCGCGCGGGCAGGCCCGGCCGGTCTTTGTTTAAGGCCAGCCAGGCCGCGCCCAGGGCCGTGCCGTCGTCGGCCGGGGCGGGCGGGACGTAAATCATTTTAAACGGCGTGCGGGCGAGGAGCTGCCCGTTGCCTGCCGAGTTCAGCGCGCAGCCGCCGGCCAGGGCCAGTTGCTCGCAGGGATAGGCGGCGTGAAAGTTGGATATAATGTCGGCCATGGCTTCGGCGAAAAAATACTGGCCGGTGAACGCCCAGTCGGCGGCGGCCTGTCCGTCTAGGGCGCGGCGTTTAGCCAGCGCCGCCAAAGCCGGGAACAATCGCCTGCGGGGATGTTCCAAGCCTAGCCCGCGCACCCGCAGGATGTCTTTCAGCCGCGCATAAACCGCCTCGTCGAGTCGGCCGTAGGCGGCAAGCCCCATGACTTTCCATTCTTCGCCTTGCATCCAGTCGAAGCCGCACAGTTCGGTCAGGCGCATGTAATAAAGCCCCAGGCTGCCGAGGCCACGGGCTTCGTGCAGCTTGCGCAGGCGTCCGTCGCGGTAGCGGTAGAACGCCATGGAGCCATGCTCGCCATAGGAGTCCACCACGGCGCAAACCGCTTCGCGGTAGGGGCTGGCGTGGCAGGCGGCGGCGGCATGGGTGTCGTGGTGGTCGAAATCGCGCAGTTCCACCGTGCAGGCGGGATAGTCCGCGCGCAGCAGGTGGGCCAGATTCAGGCCGCCACGGGCGATGCTGAGGCGGTTGCAGGCCATCATGTGGTGGATTTGCTGGTTGTCCAGCGGCGAGCGCAGCCGCTTCAGGCCGGTGCGGGCAAGCCCGGCGGGGCTCAACAATCCGAAGGCGGCGGCCGCGCGTTCGTACCAGGGCCTGCGCCGGCGCCAATTGCTGGCGATGACGAAACGGCCGGCGTCGGGGCAGTGTTCGCGCAGCAGGGATCGCATCCGCAACAGCGGGGCGGGGTCGGCGTCGAGGGCGCGCTTGGATTGCAGGTGGCGCTCGGCGGCTTCGGCGAACAGCGGCTCGCCTTGTTCGTCGACAATCGCCAAGGCCGGGTCGTGGTAAGTCACGCTCAAGCCGATGTAGTAGGTTTTTGTGCCCATCGAGGCATTCCAAGGTGTTGGTTTTTTTCAGGATCGAGCATGTCCCGTCTCTCCGCAAGCGCAGCCCTATCTCCCCCTTCTCCCGCGACGGCGGCGGGCCGTTTCGCGCGGATTGGCGTCGAGCCTTGGATCTGTTTCATTCTGCCGGTTGCGACGCTGTGGTTTTTGCTGGCCGGCCCGCATGCGGGGGTGTCCGCGCTGTGGTGGACTTTGCCGGTGTGGCTGTGCGTGGCCGCCGATTATTACGGCCCGGCCGACCGTGCCGCGCCTGGGCGGGACGCGATGGGCTGGCTGTTGGACGCGCGGCTTTACGCTTTGTTCGCATTGCAGTGGGCGAATATTGTCCTGCTGCTCGATGTCGTCGGCCGTCTGCGCTGGGCGACGCCGGCGGAGTTTGCCAGCGGCGCGGCCAATCTCGTCGCTTTGCGCGTGCTGGCGGGCTCGTCGTCTTGCTGCTGCGGGATTGCCGTCGCCCATGAGCTAGTCCACCGCCCGCGCCGTCATTTGCGCTGGATGGGACGGCTATTATTGTGGACGGTTTGTTACGACCATTTCGCTTTAGACCACGGGCGCGGCCATCATCGCCTGGCCGCGACGCCGGCCGACCCCGCCACCGCCCGTTTCGGCGAGCGCTTCGGCGATTTTTTTCGGCGCAGCGTGCGTGGCCAGTGGCTCAGTGCCTGGCACCTGGAGGGCCGTCGGCTGCGCCGGTTTGCCGGTCCCGGCCGGTGGCTGCGCCATCGCGTCTTGCATGGCCTGGCTGTCCAGCTTGCCTTGCTGGCGCTGATTTTCGTCTATTTTGGCCCGTTGGCGCTGCTGGTGTTTCTTTACCAGGCTTGGGTCGCCGTGCGCATGCTGGAAGCGGTGAATTATGTCCAGCACTGGGGCTTAGTCCGGGCTGGGGGGCGTTTTGGCGGTGCCGACGCCTGGGCCACCGACTCTTGGTTTACCTTGCACGCTTTCATCGGCCTGTCGCGCCACGCCGACCACCATGCTTGCGCGGGCAAGCCCTGCCACCGTTTGGCGTACCGCGAGGAGAGCCCGAGGCTGCCCGGCGGCTATTTTGTGATGGTCTTGCTGGTCCGTTTGCGCAACGACCGCTATTGCGAGCTGGCCGGGCGGGAGTTGCAGGCCAGGGGCTTGGGGCCGTTTTTGCCGGGCCGCGCCTAGGCGGCTGCCATGGCAGGGAGCATTTTTTGCCCGGCGGGATTGTCTTTGCCGGCGGTTCGGTTAAAGTTAGCGGCGCGGACGGCTAGGCCAGGACGGCGCGCAGAAGTTTGCCCCTTAGTTTCTGGAGAGATAATTAATGATAAAAAATAGACTCGGCCTGGCCGGATTCATTATCAGCGGCTTGCTGGCGCTGGCTTTCTTTTCTTCCGCCGAAGCCGGTGTTTACAAATGCACTGACGCGCACAACCGGACTTATTACCAGGACAAGCCCTGCCAGGATCTGATCGCGACGCGGCTGCCTGACTGGCTGACCAGCATCGCCGGCCGCGAAGAGGAGCGCGCCTTTCTGTGGAAGGCGGTGGGCGACAAGGGTACTTTGTATTTGCTGGGCTCCTTGCATTACGGCACGCAATCCATGTATCCCTTGCCGCAGATGGTCATGGACGCCTTCGGCGCGGCCAACGTCTTGATCGTGGTGGCGGACATCTGGAACAGCGGCGACAAGGAGCGCAGCGCCTTGTTGAAGGGCAAGGGCCGTTATTTCGACAAGGACACCCTGGAAAGCCATGTCAAGCCAGTCACTTGGCTCAAGGCGGTGGAGATGGCTAAAAAATTCGACATCAACAAGGAGGTGCTAGGCCAGTACAAGCCTTGGCTGGCGGCGGTCATCTTGGCCGACAAGTCGCTCAAACAGGCCGGTTTCTCGCCGGACTTGAGCATCGAGCAAACCTTCCTGAAAGAGTCCCAGGGCAAAAAACCCATCGAGGAACTGGAAAGCGTGGAGGAGCAGGTCAGCGGCTTTGAAGCGTTTTCCGCCCAGGAGCAGGAGCAAATGCTGCTGCAAACCTTGCAGGAGCTTGGCCGCGCCCCGGATCTGTACAAGAACCTTATCGACGCCTGGAAGCATGGCGATAGCGAGGCCATGGACATGCTGACCCGGCAAAACTATGACTTCGGCGACGCGAGTTCCAAGTTGTTTAAGATTTTTTACGAAGACCGCAACGACAGGATGGTGAACAAGCTCAAGGAAATGGCCGGCGACGGCAGGACTTATTTTGTCGTGGTCGGGGCGGGGTATCTGGGGGGCGACCGGGGGCTGCTGAAGCTGCTGGAGAACAAGGGCTTCAAAGTCACCCAGCCTTAGAGCGCACAGCCGCTTGATTATAAGGGCTACGCCCAAGGTGGCCTTGGACGGTCGCCCGCTCAACCGCCGGTCGCGCTCATGTGGCGGAATATCACCGGCTTTTCCCCCACTTCAAACTGATGGCTTTCCGGCTTGATGCGCATGGCATCGACCATGGCGCTTTGCAGTTGGCCGGCATCGCCCGGGTGGGCTCGCAGCACCCGCTTCAGATCCACCGAATGCTCGTTTCCCAGGCATAGCAGCAAGCGGCCCTCGGCGGTCAGCCGCACGCGGTTGCAGCTTGCGCAAAAATTGTGGCTGTGCGGCGAGATGAAGCCGACTCGACTGTCCGAGCCGCCGACGCGGAAATAGCGCGAAGGCCCGCCGGTGTTTTCCGGGCTGGGCAGCAGCGTGAAGCGGCGTTCCAGGTCGGCGCGGATGGCGTCGCTGGAATAATATTCCTCGCCGCGGTCATGGCCTTCGACGACCCCTAAAGGCATTTCCTCGATGAAGCTGATGTCCAGCCCGTGCGCCACGGCGAAGGCGACCAGCCGGCCGGTTTCGTCATGGTTGCGGTTTTTCAAGACCACGGCGTTGAGCTTGACGCGCTCGAAGCCTGCGGCCAGCGCCGCGTCGATGCCGCGCAATACAAGCCCCAGGTCGCCGACGCGGGTCATCCGCCGGAAGCGCTCCGCATCCAGCGTGTCCAGGCTGATGTTGACGCGCTTGACGCCGGCGGCGCGCAGTTCGCCGGCCATTTCCTCCAATTGCGAGCCGTTGGTGCTCAAAGCCAGTTCGCGCAGGCCCTCCAGCCGCCCGAGATTGCGCAGCAGCCCGAGGGCGCCTTTGCGCACCAAGGGCTCGCCGCCGGTGATGCGGATTTTGTCCACGCCCAGTCCGACGAAGGCGGCGGCGACGGTCTCGATCTCTTCCAGGCTCAAAATCTCGGCGCGGGGCAGGAAGACCATGTCCTCGCCCATGCAATAAATGCAGCGGAAGTCGCAACGGTCGGTGATGGAGATGCGCAGATAGGTGACGTGCCGTCCGAAGCGGTCGATCAGTGCGGCGGAAGGGGGCGGTTGGCTGCTCATGCGGTCGGAAAATGCCGGGATTGGGCGGTGGGTGTTCATTTTACTGGGTTAGACTGTTTATCCAAGTAAAACGCTCGGAAATTGTTTGCCGCTTATTTCCAGCCCATGTGCTTGGTCGGTTTGAGCAGTTCGGTCGTGGCCCTGAAATCCTCGCTTAGGGTGGCCTGGGCTTTGCGGGCGGCCGTTTCGTCGGCGAACGGGCCGGCCAGCAGGCGGTGGCGGCGGTTGTGGGTGCTCATGCGGGCCGGAATCCTCGGCCCCAGGTGGTTGAGCTGGGCGGCCAGCCGCCTGACCCAGTATTCGTCGTCGGTTTCCGCCGTGCGCAGCAGCCAGCCGCTGGCCGGCAGGTTTGCGTTGCCCGGCTGCCCGGTCAGATGGTCGGGGCGCTCCAATTGCACGGCCTCTGCCATCTGTTCGGCCAAGCTGGCGCTGTGCGCGAAGATGGGCACCGGAATGCCGCGCGCCTGCTTCAGCGTGGCCTCGATTTTCGGCCAATCGAGCGGGGTTTGCCGCTGCTTGGCGATCTGCCGCAATTTCGCCAGCACATTGGCTTTGGCTTGTTTCACGTCGATCTCCTCGAACGGCGCGTGGGCTTCCAGATACAGCACCCCATTCAGCCAGCCCAGCAAATACGGCTGGTTGACGACGACGACCGGAGTTTTCGCGGGGATTTCCTTAAACGCCCGCTCGATGTCTTCCGGGTACAGGCGGACGCAGCCGTTGCTGGCGCGCAGGCCGATGCTGAACGGTTTGTTGGTGCCGTGGATCAGATAGCTGGGCTTGCTGAGGTATAGCGCGTAATCGCCTAAGGGGTTGTCGGGGCCGGGCGGCACCACGGCGGGCAGCGGGTCGCCTTGTTGCGCGTGGCTGCGGCGGATCGACTCGGGCACGTACCAGGTCGGATGCTCCGTCTTGCGCTCCACGCTCATGATCCCCAGCGGCGTGGAGCGGCCTTCGCGGCCGATGCCGATGGGCCAGGTCGACAGTTTGGGTTTCTGCGGGCTGCCGGAGAAATAAAACAGGCGCATCGCGGCCAGGTTGACAACGACGCCGACTCTCGGCGCTTCCGGCAGGATGAATTGCAAGGGCAGCAAGACTGGCGCGCCGGCGTGTGGAATCCACGGGTCCAAGTCGGGGTTGGCGTCGGCGATGTGCTGGTAGCCTAGGCCGAAGTGGCGGGCGATGTCGAGCAGGGTGTCGCCTTCGCGCACCGGCACTTGGGCCAGCCGTCCGACGACGCTGTCTTCCCGGCTCAGATAGAAGCCGTGCGTCTGGATGGCCTGCCTGGCCGGGTCAACCTCAAGCACCAGCCGAGACGGCGTGTCGAAGCCGAAGTACGGCGCCCACCCGGCGCAGCCTGGCAGCAAGCCGCACAGCAAGAGTAGCGATAAAGGCTGGGCCCGGCGGGCGAATGCGGTCGCGGTCATAGGAGTCTTTATAAGGCCTTAAGGCGGCGGCTGGCCCGCCGGTTTTGCGGGTTTGGCCAAGCGGTGCTTGGCGTTTTTGGCCGGCTGCGCCGCTTGGGCTTCTTTGGGCGCGGCGGGCGGCGTCCCCAAGCCGGCCGTGGCGGCCGCGAAGGCTTTTTCTTCTTCCTCGCCCCGGCGTTTGCGGGTTTCCGCCATCAGCCGCAGGGCTTCGTCCTTCTGGCCGGGGCTCATGTCTTCTTCCAGGCTTTTGCGGCCTTTGCCGCCTTCGGCGTCGCCTTGCTCCTCGGCCAGGGTGTACCAGTAATAGGCCCGCGCCAAATCCTGCGGCACCCCGTCGCCGGCCGCGTAAAGCGAACCTAGGATGGCCTGGGCGCTGACGACGCCTTGGTCGGCGGCTTTTTGGAACCAGCGCGCCGCCTCGGCGGGATTCTTCTCCGTCCCCAGCCCGTGGTAATACATAATGCCTAGTTTGGATTGCGCCATGCGCTCGCCTTGCTCGGCGGCGCTGCGATACCAGCTTAGGGCCAGCGGATAATTTTGCTCCACGCCCAAGCCTTTCATGTAGAGGTTGCCCACATTGACCTGGGCGGCGGCGTTGCCTTGCTCGGCCAGGGGCTGGAACGCTTGCAGCGCGGCGGCGAAGTCGCGCCGGCCGATGGCTTGCAGCCCGGCATTGAAATCGGCCTGCGCGGATAAGGAGGCAAGCAGGGCTGCGGCGCATAGCCAGGGGCGGGTGGTGGCTATCGCGGTCATGGCATCCATCGGTGCATCGGCGGCTGTTTGGGGTGGCAAAGGCCAGCGATTATATACCTTAACGACGGGCTAATGCGCCGCGCCGGTCTGTTGTAACATGTGCGCCTAGCGATAACAAAAACAATAAGGGCCGGTTATGCAAACAGTGCGCGAGTGGTTGAGCGATTGGATTGGACGGGTCTTGCCGAACGGGCAGGCGGTGTCTTTTGCCATTATGTTGATTGTCGGCGTCGCCATCGTGGTCTGCCTGGGGCGCATCCTGATGCCGGTGTTCGCCGCCGGGGTCATCGCCTATTTGCTGGAGGGCCTGGTGAAGCTGGGCGAGCGGCGCAAGCTGCCGCGCCTGCTGGCGGTGGTCATCGTGTTCAATTTGTTCATGGCGCTGCTGGTGTTTGTCTTCGTCGCGCTGCTGCCTTTGCTGTACCAGCAGACTGTGCAGCTGATCCAGCAACTGCCGGCCTGGACGGCCAAGGCGCAGGCTTTGGTCATGCAATTGCCGGAGCGCTATCCGCATCTCATCAGCGAGACGCATATTAACGAAATGGTCGGGGCGTTGCGCCAGGAGCTGCTGTCCTACGGCCAGTCGATGTTGACGTATTCTTACTCCTCGCTGCTCAGTATCATCAGTTTCATCGTTTATGTGATCCTGGTGCCCTTGTTGGTGTTTTTCTTCCTGAAAGACAAGGGCGTGATTGTCGGCTGGTTTGTGCAATACCTGCCCCGCGACCGCTATCTGACGACCCGCGTCTGGCGCGAGGTGGACGCGCAAATCGGCAATTATGTGCGCGGCAAGTTTTTCGAGGTGGTGCTGCTGTTGTCGGCGAGCTTCGTGACCTTCACCTGGATGCAGTTGAATTACGCCTTGCTGCTGGGGGTGTTGATGGGGCTGTCGGTCATCATCCCCTATGTCGGCGCGACTTTGGTGACGTTCCCGGTGATGCTGGTAGCGTTTTTCCAATGGGGCATCAACGACGACTTCTGGTGGCTGGTCCTGGCCTATAGCATCATCCAGGTGCTCGACGGCGTGGTGCTGGTGCCCTTGCTGTTTTCCGAGGCGGTGAACCTGCACCCGGTCGCCATCATGGTGGCGATCTTGTTTTTCGGCGGCATCTGGGGATTTTGGGGGGTGTTTTTCGCCATTCCGCTGGCGACCTTGGTGAATGCGGTGTTGCGGGCTTGGCCTAGGCTGGGGGAAGCGGCGAGCGTGTCGGCGCTGTGAGGAGTCCGTGCGCGGAACTGGCAAGGCGGCGGGCTTCAAGGCGACAAGGTGGTTGAGTTGCCGCTCCATCGCGGCCCAGCAGAATTCAAGGAATGCTGGGTTGCCAAAAAGACGGCAACCCAAGCTTAAAGCTTGCGCGTCAAACGCTTAGGCCTGATCCAGCGGAAACGCCAACACCTGGCCGATATTTTCCGCGCCCGCCAGCAACATCAATAGTCGATCCAGCCCCAAAGCAATGCCGGCGCAATCCGGCAGGCCCGCCTCCAAGGCCGCCAGCAAGCGCCGGTCTTGCGGCGGCAAGGCCAGGCCCAGCGCTTGCCGAATCGACAAGTCATGCTCGAAGCGCTGTGCCTGCTCGGCGGCGTCGGCCAGTTCGTGGTAGCCGTTGCCGAGTTCCAGCCCGTCCATGAACACTTCCACCCGTTCCACGACCTCCGGCTCGCCCGGCTTCGCCCGCGCCAGCGAGGGCAGGCAGGCGGGGTAGCTGTGGACGAAGCTGATCCGGCCTAGCCCCAGGCTGGGCTGGATCAGGTGGCTGAACAGCAAATCCAGCCACAAATTGCGATCTTCGCCGCACAAGGCTGCGGCTTCGGGCCAGCCGTGCTGGCGGGCGCAGGCGGCGAATTCGGCGGGCGTCGCCAAGACAGGATCCAGCCCGGTGTGGCGGGTGAACAAAGCCCGGTAACTCATGCGTTCGGCGGGCTGCATTTGACGAACCCCGGCGAACAAGACGCCCAACAAGGCCTCAGTTTCGTCGATCAAATCGTCTAGGCCGAAGCCGACCCGATACCATTCCAGCAGCGTGAATTCGGGGTTGTGGTGGCGCCCGGCCTCTTCGTTGCGGAAGGCTTTGCAGATTTGGTAAATCGAGCCCGAGCCTGCGGCGAGCAGGCGTTTCATGGCGAATTCGGGGGAGGTTTGCAGGTAAAGCGGGCTGCCGTTGGCTTGGCCCGGCTGGCGGAATACGCTGGTGAACGGCTGGAGATTGGGGTCGGTGCCCGCCGCGTGGCCGAGCAGCGGGGTTTCCACTTCCAACACGCCGCGTTGCGCAAAAAAGCCGCGGATGGCGGCCAGCGTCGCCGCCCTGGCATGCAGGGCGGACAAGGGGCAGGCGGGTTGCCAGTCGGTTTTATTCCTTGGCACGCGAGATGTATTCGCCGGTGCGGGTGTCCACTTTGATCAGTTCGTCTTGCTGCACGAACAGCGGCACGCGCACAATCGCGCCGGTTTCCAGCTTGGCCGGTTTGCCGCCGCCGCCGGAGGTGTCGCCGCGCACGCCGGGGTCGGTCTCGACGATCTTCAGGATGACCGAGTTCGGCGGGGTGATGATCAGCGGCTGGCCGTTGTAGAAGGTGACGATGCACACGTCCTGCTCCCTCAGCCATTTTTTGGCGTCGCCCACGGTGTCGGCTTCGACGCTGTACTGCTCGAACGACGCCGGGTCCATGAAATGCCAGCCTTCGTTGTCGCTGTACAGGAATTGCAAGTCGGTGTCGGACACGTCGGCGGTTTCCATGGTGTCGCCGGACTTCAGCGTGCGCTCAAGCACGCGCCCGGTCTTCAGGAAGCGAAACTTGACGCGGTTGAACGCCTGGCCCTTGCCCGGCTTGACGAATTCGTTTTCGAGCAGGACGACCGGTTCGCCGTCGAGCAGGAGTTTCAAGCCGTTCTTAAATTCGCTGGTGCTGATAAATGCCATGCTGTCCTCTGGTTGTGCTTTAAGATTAACGCAAAAAAATAGCGCCCATTATAATGGACGGCTTTGCCATTACCAACGTCGCCTGCGTGAATTCATCGACCTGCGCCCCCGAATTTTCCTGGAAAGCCGAACTGGCGGCCTCTTTCACCCGTATCGAGGACTTGCTGGACTACTTGGCGTTGTCCTCGCATCCCCGGCAAGGGCGCGGCGAGGCGGCGGGGAAGTTCGCTTTCCGCGTGACCCGCGCCTTCGCCGCCCGGATGCGCAAAGGCGACCCGGCCGACCCGTTGTTGCGCCAGGTGCTGCCCGCCGCTGAGGAGCTGCGCGAATGGCCCGGCTTCCTCGCCGACCCGGTGGGCGATTTGCAAGCCGTCGCCGTGCCCGGGCTGTTGCACAAATACCAAGGCCGCGCCTTGTTGATCGCCACCGGGGCGTGCGCGATCAATTGCCGGTATTGCTTCCGCCGCGAGTTCCCCTATGCCGACGGCCACGCCAGCCGTAGCCGCGAGGCGCAAGCCTTGGCGCATATCGCCAATGACGCCAGCCTCCGCGAGGTCATCCTCAGCGGCGGCGATCCGCTGGTGCTGGACGACGAGCGCCTGGTGAAGCTGGTCGCCGGCCTCAGCGCGATCCCGCACCTGGTTCGGCTGCGCATCCACAGTCGCCTGCCGGTCGTGTTGCCTGCGCGTGTCACGCCGCGCTTGCTGCAAATCTTGGCGGCCACGCGGCTTAAGCCGGTGCTGGTCATCCACGCCAACCATGCCAACGAATTCGATGCCGAGGTAGGGCAGGCGCTGGCGCGTTTGCGCGAGGCCGGGGTGGTGTTGCTGAACCAGTCAGTGCTGTTGCGGGGCGTCAATGACCGCGTGGATACGCTGGCCGAGTTGAGCGAAACGCTTTTTGCGCAAGGCGTGCTGCCGTATTACCTGCATTTACTCGACAAAGCCCACGGGACAGGCCATTTCGACACGGCCGAGCCGGACGCGCTGGTTTTATACGAGGGTTTGCGGCGGCGCTTGCCAGGGTATCTGGTGCCTAAGCTGGTGCGGGAATTGGCCGGGGAGCCTTATAAAACACTTGTAGATAACACCACCGCCATCGACGCCGGTTTGTCCGAATGTGCCTCCGAGGGAGGCCTATCAATCAGCAAAGTAGTGTAATCATACGATGTGGCTTTGCAGGGCTTGCCTGGCTTCGCAGCGCAATCCTTAGGTTTCTTGGCCGCCAGTGCGGCGCGATTGCCTTGGGGCAAACACCCGGCAAACTTGCCGCCACGGCTGTAATCCGGCAAACTTAGGGAAAAACACGGGGAGTGCCTTTGCAGCATGAACAGACGCATCAAGAAAAATTCCACTTTGCGCGCCCAGCGGATGCTGGCGATGGCCAGGCAGATCAGGGGCTTGGCCACGTCACTGGCCATTCCTACGCTGCTCACCGCCTGCGCACCCGCGCCCCATCACCAGGCGGGTGCCAGCCAGGCGGCGCAGACGGCCAGAACTATCCTTTATGTGGGGCCTAGGGAGGGCGAAGTGGAGGATGAGGCCGACAAGACTGCCCAGCAGCCCCCCGTGGCCGACACTTCCCCCGCCAACCGCTATATCCCGCTGTCGCCGGATGCCATCCTCTTCGAGCGCATCCTGTCGAAACAAGGCAAGTTCTCGCCCGCCCAAGCCGCCGCCCGGAAAGGCCAGGCCACCGTCGCCGCGAAAATCGCTCCGCGACAAGCCGTCAGTAGTATAGGGCCGTCCGTTTCGGTCAAATCGTTGAAGGACGGCATTTGGGATCGCATGCGCAAGCGGCTGATGTTGACCGGCATCGAGCAGGAGCGGATTACGGCGGAAGTGGACAAGATCAAGCGCTCGCCGGGCAGCTTGAGTTTCTTGTCGAAGCGGGCCGAGCCGTTTTTGTTTTATATCGTCGATGAAATCGAGCGCCGCAGCCTGCCCATGGATCTGGCTTTGGTGCCGATGGTGGAAAGCGCCTTCGAGCCGGCCGCCGTCTCGCCGAAGCAGGCCGCCGGCATTTGGCAGTTTATTCCCGGCACGGCGACGGATTACGGCTTGAAGCTGGTTGACGGCTATGACGGGCGCTATGACATTTACGCCTCGACCAAGGCCGCGCTGAAATACTTGGCGCATTTGCAGGGCTTGTTCGGCGGCGACTGGCTGCTGGCCTTGGCCGCTTATAACGCCGGCGAAGGGGCCGTGCAGCGGGCGGTCGCGGCAAATCAAAAGGCGGGCCTGCCGGCCAGTTTCTGGGATCTGGACTTGCCCGCCGAAACCAAGGCGTATGTGCCAAAGATTTTGGCGCTGTCGCGGGTCATCGCCGACCCCGCCGCGCATGGCGTGAGCTTGCATAAAATCAGCCCCTTGCCTTATTTGGCCCGGGTCGAGGTGAGCGGCGAGCCGGTGCAACTGGCGCAGGCGGTGGCAGGGCTGGGCATGAGCTGGGAGGAGTTTTATGGCATGAACCCGGCGTTCAAGCCCGACGTGGCCCCGGCCGCCCCGTTCAATTTGCTGTTGCCGCTGGACAAAGCGCAACTGCTGACGGCGAGTTTGCCGGGGGCCAGGCTGGTCGCGGCGCGGAAATATGTGGTCAAGAAGGGCGAAACCCTGGTCGTGATCGCCAGGCAGCAGGGCGTGCCGCCCCTCAAGCTGGCCGATTGGAACGGCTTGAAGGCGGACAGCCGCTTGAAGCCCGGGCAGGAGCTCATCATCTATCCGGTTTAAATATATCCGGTTTAAATAAAAAACCGCCCGGCAGGGCGGTTTTCGTCACCAGACCAAATCGTCGGGGACTTGGAATTTCGCGTAAGGGTCTTCTTCCACCGGGGGTGCCGCCGCGGCTGGCTGCTTGGGGTCGTTGAACACCACCACGCTGTTGGCGTCGCGGGCGTGGATTTTTTCGGCAATCTCCGGGAGCACCAGCTCATAATCCTGGTCTAGCCTGACAATCGCCAACTGGCCTTGGACGATGCGCCGGCGGACACGGTCAGACAGGTAGAGCCGCTTGACTTTGCCGCAGTCGATGAAGTTATAAGGCGTCTCGCCGCCTTCCTTGGTTTGGCGGTGCTGCTCCACCAGTTGGCGGATTTGCGCGGCGGCGGCTTTTTTTAGCGCTTGCTCCTGGCGTTGCTGGTTGAGCTGGCGGTCGCGCTCGACTTTTTCCGCCTGCGCCTGGGCTTGCTGGGCGCGCAGGCGATCTTCCTCGGCGGTGGCGGTTTTGCCCTGGCCATGCTGGCGCTGGGCGTCCTTGTGTTTTTCCTTGGCGGCTTTCTTGGCCTGCCGTTCGTCCACTAGGCCGGCCTTCAGCAATTGGTCTCGTAATGCGTTGCCCATGGTTGGTCTCTGTGTAAAAAATAGGAACTGTGTGCAAACAGGTGCGTCTGATGAATGTTCCGGCGTCAGGCCCGTCCTGTCAACGGCGGCGAGGCGGGTTCACATAAAAATAGCGAGGCGCGCGATAGTATGGGGCAGCATCCGTTCTGGCAAGAAAAAACCCTGGCGCAGATGAGTGCGGCGGAGTGGGAGTCCTTGTGCGACGGCTGCGCCCGGTGTTGCCTGCACAAGATCGAGGACGAGGACACGGAGGAAATTTTCTTCACCCGGCTGGCCTGCCGCTTGCTCGATATAGGCACTTGCCGTTGCACCGACTATGCGCGGCGCTGCGCGGAGGTGGAGGACTGTTTGGATTTGCGGGCCGGCTTCACGCAGTTCCACTGGCTGCCGTCCACCTGCGCTTACCGGCTGCTGGCGGAAGGGCAGGGCTTGCCGGCGTGGCATCCACTGGTTTCCGGCGACCGCCGGACGGTGCGAGAGGCGGGCATTGACGTTTCCGCCTTCGCCTTGCCCGAACATCCCGGCGCCGACGCGGCCGATTATGTGATCGAATGGCTGGTTTGAGCGCCGTCCGCGCCCTGCGGGCCGCAGCCACCTGGCCGCAGCGTTTTTCGTCGCAAGGGGCTTTAAATAGTCAAATAAATTTGTTATGATAAGAATAAGCAAAGTGGGGTTGTCCGCAGGCGAATGGCACTACGGGCAAAGCGCCCCCAGGATTTGAAATCGGCCCTTCCGGGCTTTTTTCATTTTTAACGGGAATAATGACAACATTGGGCCTTGCGCCCTTTTTTTGTGGCTGGAATTTAGGTGAAGCGATGAAAATGCCGGACAGACTGACCCGGCTGGTCGAGCCGGTGGTGGCCGGCTTAGGGTTTGAATTGGTGGGCGTCGAGTTCGACACGCACCAGCGCATTCTCAGGGTTTACATTGATCGCGAAGGCGGCATTGTGGTGGACGATTGCTCCAAGGTGAGCCATCAGTTGAGCGGCCTGCTAGACGTGGAAGATCCGATCCCCGGCAATTACCATCTGGAGGTTTCTTCGCCGGGCATGGATCGTCCGCTGTTCGCGCCGGCGCATTTCGAGCGCTTCAAAGGATCGGTGGCGCGCATCCAACTGCTTCGGGCCATCGACGGGCGCAGGCGCTTTAAGGCCCGCTTGCTCGGCGTCGACGGGGACAAGGTGCTGCTGCTGGACGGCGAGGCCCAGTTTGAAATTCCGTTCGACTCCATTGACCGGGCGCGCATCGTGCCTGAGTTCGAGAGTTCAAAAAAACCATAACTAAGGGTTAGTCGATGGCGAATAAAGAAATATTGCAGGTAGTGGAAGTCGTCTCCAATGAGAAGGAAATCGACAAAGAAGTGATTTTCAGCGCCATAGAGGACGCGCTGCGCACGGCCACGATTAAGCGGTACGACAACCGCATGGATGTGCGCGTCTCCATCGACCGCAAAAACGGCAATTACGAAACGTTCCGCCGTTGGGTGGTGGTCGAGCCCGACGACGATTACGACTATGGCATCGAGTCGCCGGACATCCAGATTCTGTTGGACGAGGCGCGCAAACTCGATTCCACGGTGGAGGTTGGCGGCTTCATCGAGCAGCCCATGGAATCCATCGAATTTGGCCGCATCGCCGCGCAGACCGCGAAGCAAGTGATCGTGCAAAAAGTGCGCGAGGCGGAGCGCCGCAAGGTGGTCGAGGCTTACGAAGGCCGCGTCGGCGAGCTGGTGACCGGCATCGTCAAGCGCGTCGAGCGCGGCAGCGTGTACCTCGACCTCGGCGGCAATGTCGAGGCGTTCGTGCCCAAGGAAGAAATGATTCCCCGCGAGGCGGTGCGCAACGGCGACCGCCTGCGCGGCTATCTCAAGGCGGTGCGCCCGGAGGCGCGCGGGCCGCAGTTGTTCGTCAGCCGCACCGCGCCGGAATTGCTGGTCGCGCTGTTCCGGCTGGAAGTGCCGGAAGTGGGCGAGAACATCATCGAGATCATGGGTTCGGCGCGCGATCCGGGCGTCCGCGCCAAGGTCGCGGTGAAGAGCAACGACTCCCGGCTCGATCCGGTCGGCGCCTGCGTCGGCATGCGCGGCTCGCGGGTGCAGGCGGTGTCCAACGAACTGGCCGGCGAGCGCGTGGACATCATCCTGTGGAACGACAACGAAGCCCAGTATGTGATCAACGCCATGTCGCCGGCCGAAATCGTCTCCATCGTCGTCGACGAGGACAGGCACAGCATGGACGTGGCCGTGGCCGACGAGAACCTGTCGCAGGCCATAGGCCGCGGCGGGCAGAACGTGCGACTGGCCTCCGAGCTGACCGGCTGGGATTTGAACGTGATGAGCGCGACCCAGGCCGAGGAAAAGAACGAGCAGGAGGCGCGGAATTTGTTGCAGTCCTTCATCGACCAGTTGAACATCGACGAGGACGTGGCGGAGATTCTAGTCCGCGAAGGCTTCTCCAGCGTCGAGGAGCTGGCCTATGTGCCGGCCAAGGAAATGTTGGAAATTGAAGAATTTGACGAGCAGAAAGTCGAGGATTTGCGCAACCGCGCCCGCGACGCCCTGCTCATTAAAGCCATCGCCAGCGAAGAAAAGCTGGAGGCGGCGGAGCCGGCCAAGGATTTGCTGGAAATGCCAGGCGTGGATCGTGAGCTGGCCTACTTGCTGGCCAGGCATGGCGTATGCACGATGGATGATTTGGCCGAGCAGTCGGTGGACGAATTGATGGAAGTCGAGGGCATGGACGAGGAGAGGGCCGCGCGCCTGATTATGAAGGCGCGCGAGTCCTGGTTTGCGGAAGGTTAGGGACTTGATTGAGAGCGGGGCGAAAAAATGAGTGATGTGACAGTAAGGCAATTAGCCGAAGTTGTGGGTATTCCGCTGGACCGGCTGCTCGCGCAGTTGGGCGGCGCGGGATTGGCGGTAACCAGCGCGGACGACAAGCTGACCGGTGCGGAGAAGTTGAAACTGCTCAGCTATTTGCAACAGAGTCACGGCAAGGAGCAACCCGCCGGCACCGATCCGAAGAAGGTGACCTTGCAGCGGCGCACAGTGAGCGAATTGAAGCAGGGCAAGGTCGCCGGCAAAAACATGAAGACGGTCAGCGTCGAAGTGCGCAAAAAGCGTACTTACATCAAGCGCAGCGAACTGCCCGAATCCGACGAGCGCCGCCTGGAAGCGGAAAAGGCGCGCCTGGCCCTTGACGACAAGCAGCGGGAAACGCAGGCCGAAGAGGCCCTGCGCTTGCAACGCGAAGCCGCTTCGCGCCAAGAGTCCGAAGCGGCTGGCGCGCCTAAGGCCAGCGAAGCTGTGCAGCCGCCCAGCCCCAAGGAGGAAGTGCTTATCGTTGCGCCGCCCAAGCCGGAAGAGGCGCCGCCGCCTGCTCCCGAAGCGCCTAAGCCTAAGCCGACACTCGCGCCGAATGTGACGGTGGTGGAAAAAACCAAGCTCGTCGAGCCTGCGCCGAAAGTTGAAGCCGCGCCGCCGCCGCCGCCAAAACCAAGACAGCCGCCCGAAAGGGCCGCCCCCAGATCGGCCGCCCCGCCGGGCAGGCCGTCAGGGCCGTCCACCGGCCGGCCTTCCGGCGGTGCGCCTAACCGACCGGCCGGCGCGCCCGGCGGCAGGCCTTCCGGCCCCCCGGGCAGGCCCTCTGGCCCACCTGGCCGCCCGGCGGCCGCGCCGGCGGTGTTGCCTGTGCCCAAGGGGCTTGACGACGCCAAGCGCGGCAAGAAAAAAGGGGCCGGCGGTGGGCGGCGCGGTGAAGATGACCGCGAATCCACCGTGGACGACATCAAGCGGGGAGGCAAGCTTAAAAAATCCAAACAGCGCGGCGCTTTAGTCATGCCCGAGCAGCGCCATGGCTTTGAGCGGCCTACCGCGCCGATGATCCATGAAGTCCAAGTGCCGGAGGCCATCACCGCCGCCGACTTGGCCCAGCGCATGTCGGTGAAAGCCGCCGAGGTCATCAAGACGCTGATGAAAATGGGCGTCATGGCGACCATCAACCAGACGCTGGATCAAGAAACCGCCATCCTGGTGGTCGAAGAAATGGGCCACACGGCGATTGCCCAGGTGGAGGACAGTCTGGAGGCCGAGATGATGGCCACCATGGCCCTGGAGGAGAATGTCGAGCAGCAGCCGCGAGCGCCGGTGGTCACCATCATGGGCCACGTCGACCATGGCAAGACCTCGCTGCTGGACTACATCCGCAAGAGCCGCGTGGCGGCCAGCGAGGCTGGCGGCATCACCCAGCACATCGGCGCCTACCAGGTGAAGACCGACCACGGCTCCGTCACCTTCCTGGACACGCCGGGCCATGCCGCCTTCACGGCGATGCGGGCGCGTGGCGCGAAAGTGACCGACATCGTGGTGCTGGTGGTGGCCGCCGACGACGGCGTGATGCCGCAGACTAAAGAGGCGGTGGAGCACTCCCGCGCCGCCGGTGTGCCCATGGTCGTCGCCATCAACAAGATCGACAAATCGGGTTCCGATCCCGACCGGGTCAAGCAAGAACTGGTCGTGCTGAGTGTGGTGCCTGAGGAGTGGGGCGGCGACACCCAGTTTGTCAATGTTTCCGCGAAGACGGGTGTCGGCATCGACAGCCTGCTGGACGCGATCCTGGTGCAGGCCGAAGTCCTCGAACTCAAGGCGCCGGTCAAGGTTCCTGCCATCGGCGTGGTGCTGGAGTCCAAGCTGGACAAGGGCCGCGGCCCCGTCGCCGACATCCTGGTGGAGAAAGGCGTGCTGCGCAAAGGCGACTTCATTCTCTGCGGCCAGGAGTTTGGCCGCATCCGCGCCATGTTCAACGAAAACGGCAAGCCTTTGAAGGAAGCCGGGCCTTCCACCCCGGTGGAGATATTAGGGCTCTCCGGTGCCCCGCTGGCCGGCGATGATTTCATCGTCGTCGCCGACGAGCGCAAGGCCCGTGAAATCGCGCTGCAACGCGAGGAAAAGTCGCGTTCCACCAAATTGGCGGCGCAGCAAGCCACCAAGCTGGAAGACGTGTTCTCGCGGATGGAAAGTTCGGCGGACACCGTCGACCTCAACATCATCATCAAGGCCGACGTGCAAGGCAGCCTTGAAGCCCTGCGCGGATCGCTGACCGACCTGTCCACCGATAAGGTCAAGGTCAAGATCATCGCCGGTGGCGTGGGCGGCATCAACGAGTCTGACGCCAACCTGGCGCTGGCGTCCAGCGCCATCATGATCGGCTTCAACGTCCGCGCCGACGCCAGCGCCCGCAAGCTGATTGAAGAGCGCAACGTCGATCTACACTATTACAGCATCATCTACGAAGTGATCGACGAGGTGAAAAAATCGATCAACGGGCTGTTGGCCCCGGAATACAAGGAACAGATCGTCGGCGTGGCCGAAGTGCGCGACGTGTTCAAATCGCCCAAGTTCGGCGCGGTGGCCGGCTGCATGGTCACGGAAGGTTACGTCCGCCGCAACCTGCCGATCCGCGTGCTGCGCGAAAACGTGGTGATCTACGAAGGCCAGCTCGAATCCCTGCGCCGTTTCAAAGACGACGTCGGCGAGGTGAAGATGGGCATGGAATGCGGCATCGGCGTCAAGAACTACAACGACGTCAAGCCGGGCGACCAGATCGAGGTGTTTGAGAAGGTTTTGGTTACGCGGTGATTTAGGGTAGGGTGGGCAGGCTTCATCTGCCCACCAATTTCCCTGCCATTGGCATAAGCTAAAATACGATAAATTCATGCCCTGACGAGGTAGCGCCATGGCATCTATGGAAGAAATCAAAGAAAACGTGGAAAACAACGGAAATGTGTTGACGCTTAGCATGAAGGAGTTGAGAGATGCCTGTGGATTCAAAAAGCTAGGCTCAGATGTATGCAAGAAGATTGCTCAAAACCTAGCGGATATAGGTCTTGGTCATGTGCCAAAAGAATTGCCTAATTCCCAAGATGAACCCGTTCGCCTTTACACACGAAATACCAAAGTGGGTCAACTTATTGAGCGTGTCGTATCGCCGAACAAACAGCATGACTTAACTTTGCTTGAAAACTTTGGCACACAGGGATCGGATTCTGACAAAATAATTAAGCAAAACAAAGAGTATGCTGCAACGATCCAGAAAATCAGGGAACTTGTGGCTGATTAAGCCAAGATAACTTGCTAGGCTGCAATCAATGTTTGAGCAATCTCCCTCGTCTGTTCACGTTCCCATTCGCACTCATGATCCGGTTTTGGCCGAACTCTGGGAGGTCAAACGCCAGATCAACCAAGAAGCTGGGTATTGTGTCGATGAATTAGCGCGTATGGCGCATGAGGCTTTTCTGCGGTTCCAGAATGAAGCCGCTGTCAGTAAAGATGAAACGTTATAGAATTTTGCATTTCGACTTTAATTCAAGCGCTCAGAGCTTTGAGGCAATTGATGAAAGTTGGGATGAAAATGTAAAGAACTGTCACATTGAAAATAGAAGAAGAGCCACCGAGCGATTGAGACTGCGATATGGCGAGCAATGGTTGGACAATAAAATACAGAACTTTATAGAGTTGCAGTCCAAGCCTTTCTCAGTTGCCGCATTTCACAATAAATTTCTTGAGCAAGTTAGAAATGCTTATGTTGTTGACAGCTATTATCCTGCTCTCACAGGCGCATGTGCGCTAGGGGAAAGAATCTTGAATCACATGATTATTCTGCTGAGAGATTATCATAAAGCCACTCCAGAATATAAACGATTATATCGCAAAAAATCGTTTGACGACTGGCCCCCAGTTATAGATGCGCTGGAGTCATGGGGTGAGCTGCTGCCTGGCGCAGCATCTAAATTTAGATGCCTTAAAGAAAAAAGAAACAACGCAATCCACTTCAATCCAGAAACAGATCACAACGACAAAGTTCTTGCGCTTGAGGCAATCCATTTAATCCAAGATATTGTTGCCATGCAATTTTCTGCGGTTGGCCCCCAGCCTTGGTATTTTTATGTTCCTGGCGAGGTTTACATTAAAAAAGAATGGGAAAATAAGCCTCTTATCAAGCATATATTTATCCCATCTTCGTTGCGTGTTGGGCCATGCCACAATGTAGAGAGCGTTTTCCCTCTTCAAGTTGCCGATGATTTTTCATACGAAAATACAGAAATCTCAGATGAAGAGTTCTGCAGGCTTCGTCGATCATTTCTAGCGCATTAGCCACGCGGGTAAAACTATGGACGCCATGACCACCCATCAAGCCATCAAAAACCTGGACGGACTCATCGAAAAAGTCATTGCCGATGTGGAGCCCACCATCCTGTGCAATGACCAAGGGCAAAAAGCGGTGCTGATGTCTTTGGATGAGTTCAATACCTGGCAGGAAACGCTATACCTGCTGTCCAATCCAGCCAATGCCGAGCATCTTCAGCGTTCAATACAAGAAGCCGCCGACGGAAAACGGAGCGAGAGAACGCTGGTTGAGCCATGAAGCTGAGCTTTACCGAGAGCGCATGGGCCGACTATCTTTGGCTGCAAGAGCACGACAAGGAATTGTTGAAGAGAACGAACTTGCTCATCAAAGACGTTCTGAGAAGTCCGTTTCAAGGCATCGGTAAACCAGAACCGTTGAAAGCTAACCTGTCCGGGCATTGGTCGCGGCGTATTTCCACCGAACACCGGCTCGTGTACAGCGTTTCGCAGAGCGAGATTGTCATCATTGCCTGCCGGTTTCATTACCAGTCCCATTGAAATTGAAAAAGAATGCCTAGAGAATTTTTCCGAAGCGACCGGGTCGCGGCGCAGTTCCAGCGCGAGCTGGCCGAGTTGCTGCGCACCGAAATCAAAGATCCCAGCCTGGGAATGGTGACCTTGAGCGATGTGGAAGTCACTCGCGACATGTCGCTGATCAAGGCCTATGTCAGTTTCCTGGCGGCCAAAGAGACGCCGCAAAAATGTGTGAAGGCGCTCAACCAACATGCGCAGAAGCTGCGGCGGGCCTTGAGCGGGCGTATCCGCTTGCGGGTCATGCCCGAGTTGCGTTTCATCCATGACGACTCCATCGAGCGCGGCATGAGAATGGAAGCCTTGCTGGGCGGTCTCGCCGAGCAACGCCCGCAAGACGACGAGTCGGCAGAGGCGTCATGAGCCGCCGCAAAAACGGCCGCGACCTCCACGGCATGTTGCTGCTGGACAAGAGCCCCGGCATGAGTTCCAACGGCGCGGTGCAGCGGGTCAAACGCTTGTTCCAGGCCAATAAAGTCGGCCATACCGGCAGCCTGGACCCCATCGCCACTGGCTTGTTGCCGCTGTGCCTGGGCGAGGCGACCAAGCTGTCCGGCTTTCTGCTCAACACCGACAAGCGCTATTTCACGCGGGTCCGGCTGGGCCGCACCACGACCACGGCGGACATTGAAGGCGAGACGCTGGAGGAAAAACCGGTGCCGCCGCTCGATGAGGCGCTGATCGAAGCGGCGTTGCAGCCGTTCCGGGGCGAGATTGAACAGATGCCGCCGATGTATTCGGCCCTCAAACACCAAGGGCGCAAGCTGTACGAGCTGGCCCGCAAGGGGGTGGAAGTGGAACGCGTGCCCCGCAAGATCAACATTTACGAATTGCGCCTGGCCGAATACGGCGAAGATTACCTCGACCTGGATGTGCATTGCTCCAAAGGCACTTACATCCGCGTGCTGGCCGAGGAGGTCGGCGCGGCCTTGGGTTGCGGCGGCTATGTCGAGCAATTGCGCCGCACGGCGGTGGGCAGCTTCACGCTGGCCCAGTCTGTGCGCTTCGAGGATCTGGAGACGCTGGATGACGCGGCGCGTCTGGCCTGGCTGCTGCCGGTTTCGGCCATCGCCGAGGAGTTGCCGGCGTTCAGCCTGTCCGCCGACGTTGCGTTTTTCCTGCGCCGGGGCCAGCCGGTGTTCGCGCCCAACGCGCCGGCCTCCGGGCTGCTGCGGCTGTTCACCCGCGACGGGGCATTCCTCGGCGTAGGGGAGGTCACTGACGATGGGCTCATCGCGCCTAGGCGTCTGGCGAAGGAGCCTGTCAAGGAAGGCTGAGACCGACAAAGCGAATTCAACTTGTTTCCATCGTCAGGAAAACGTTAAAATAGAATGTTTTCATCGACACAGTTTATTTTTCAGGAGTTTAAGCAATGCCCTACACCACCGTGGAAAAACAGGCGATCCTCAAGGATTACCAGCGCGGCGAAAGCGACACCGGTTCCCCTGAGGTTCAAGTCGCCCTGATCACCCACCGCATCAACCACTTGGCCCCGCATTTTTCCGCGCACAAAAAAGACCACCATTCCCGCCAGGGGCTGCTGCGTCTGGTCAACCAACGCCGCAAGCTGTTGGATTACCTGAAGCGCAAGGACACTGACCGTTACCGCACGCTGATCGAACGCCTTGGCTTGCGCAAATAATCGGTTTCCCGTCTCCGGCCTGCATAAAAATTAGGAAAAACCAGTGAATCCGATTCGGAAAGAATTCAACTACGGCGACCACCTCGTCACCCTAGAAACCGGCGAAATAGCGCGCCAAGCCGACGCAGCCGTCCTGGTGGACATGGCCGGCACCGTAGTGCTTGTAACCGCGGTCGGCCTCAAGGAAGTGACGCGGGAGGGCGATTTTTTCCCTCTCACCGTCAACTACCAGGAGAAAACCTACGCGGCGGGCAGGATTCCCGGTGGATTTTTCAAGCGCGAGGGGCGCCCTTCCGAAAAGGAAACCCTGACCGCGCGCTTGATCGACCGTCCTATCCGCCCCTTGTTTCCGGAAGGCTTCACCAACGAAGTGCAGGTCGTGGCGACCGTGCTGTCGCTCAACCCGGAAGTCGATCCTGACATTCCCTCCATCCTCGGCGCGTCGGCGGCTCTGAGCCTGTCCGGCATGCCTTTCCAAGGGCCTATCGCGGCGGCGCGGGTCGGTTACAAGGACGGCCACTATTTGCTTAATCCCAGCAAGAGCCAGCTTGCCGACTCTGCGTTGGATCTGGTCGTCGCGGGCACCGCGAAGGCCGTGCTGATGGTCGAGTCGGAAGCGAAAATGCTGCCGGAAGACGTGATGCTTGGCGCGGTGCTGTTCGGCCATGACCAGGCGCAAGTGGCTATCACGGCCATCAACGAGTTAGTCCAGGCGGCGGGCGTGAAGCCCTGGAACTGGACGCCGCCGGCCACGGATGAAGCGCTGAAAGCCGCCGTCGCCAATCTGGCGCAAGCGTCCATCGCGGAGTCCTACCGCATCGCCGAGAAGCTGGCGCGCCAGCAGGCTTTGAAGGATGTCCGCAGCCAGACCGTGGCGAGCCTGACCGCCGAAGGCCAGTTTGTCGAAAAGCATGTGCGTGGCGCGTTGGAGCACCTCGAATATGTGACGGTGCGCAACAACATCCTCGCCGACGGCAAGCGCATCGACGGCCGCGACGTGGCGACCGTCCGCCCGATCACGATCCGCACCGGCGTATTGCCGCGTACCCACGGTTCCGCTTTGTTCACCCGTGGCGAAACCCAGGCTTTGGTGGTCGCCACTTTGGGCACGGGCCGCGACGCGCAGGTGATCGACGCCATCGACGGGGAATACAAAGACTCGTTCATGCTGCACTACAACTTCCCGCCGTATTGCGTCGGCGAAGTCGGCATGATCGGCTCGCCGAAGCGCCGCGAAATCGGCCATGGCCGCCTGGCCAAGCGCGGCGTCCAAGCGGTCATGCCGACCCAGGAGGAATTCCCTTACACCGTGCGCGTGGTGTCCGAGATCACCGAGTCCAATGGTTCCAGTTCGATGGCCTCTGTGTGCGGCTCCAGCTTGGCGCTGATGGACGCGGGCGTGCCCACCAAGGCGCCGGTGGCGGGTATCGCCATGGGCTTGATTAAGGAAGGCGAGCAGTTCGCCATCCTGTCCGACATCATGGGCGACGAAGACCACTTGGGCGACATGGATTTCAAGGTCGCCGGCACCCAGGCCGGCGTCACCGCGCTGCAAATGGACATCAAGATCGACGGCATCACGCCTGAGATTATGCGCGTGGCGCTGGACCAGGCCAAAGCAGGCCGTTTGCACATCCTCGCCAAGATGGCCGAAGCCCTGTCATTGCCGCGCAATGAGATGTCCGACTACGCGCCGCGCATCATCAGCTTCACGATAGACCCCAGCAAAATCCGCGAAGTCATCGGCAAGGGCGGCGCGACCATCCGCGCCATCACCGAAGAAACCGGGGCCAGCATCGACATCACCGACGACGGCCTGGTCAAGGTCGCCTCGGTGGACAAAGCCGCCGGCGAAGAAGCCCGCCGCCGCATCGAAGCCATCACGGCGGAAGTCGAGGTTGGCAAAATCTATGAAGGCAAGGTCGTGCGGCTGATGGATTTCGGCGCGTTCGTCACGGTGCTGCCCGGCAAAGACGGCCTGGTCCACATCTCGCAGATTTCCGACGAGCATGTGGAGAAAGTCAGCGACAAGCTGGCCGAAGGCGATGTCGTGCGCGTCAAGGTGCTGGAAATCGACCGCCAAGGCCGCGTGCGTTTGAGCATCAAGGCTGTCGCGGCGGAAGAAGCGCAGCACTAAGCCACTAGTGGCTCTTTAGCGGTTTTTTGCAGAAACCCCCGGCTTTGCTACAAAGCCGGGGGTTTTTTTGTCGACTTAAACAATCTAGCAGGCAAACCCATGCGCTTTGCATCCGCTATGTTCCCGGCAGCCCGCTTTGGCTTAGGCTTAGCCGCGCTGCTGCTCTGCCATACGGCCTTGGCTGATGGCTTACGCCCGTTCAAGCCCACAAGTTTAGCCGAGATCACGGCGGCGCGGTCAGGCAAGCCTTTCGTCCTGCTGTTATGGTCATTGGATTGCCCGAGTTGCATCAAAGAAATGGCCGGCCTTGCCGCTATTTTAGCCAAGCAGCCAGATTTAAATTGGGTGCTGGTGTCCACCGACGAGGAGTCCTATGCCCAGGAGGCGGAGGCCATGCTACGCAAGCACGGTTTGCAAGGGGTCGAATCTTGGATTTTCGCCGACGCCAATGCCCAGCGCCTGCGCTATGCCATCGACCCGGCTTGGTTCGGCGAATTGCCGCGCAGTTATTTCTACGACGCCTCGCACCAGCGTTTGCCGCACAGCGGCGTGTTGCGCAGCGAGCAAATCGAAGCCTGGCGGGCGGCGCTCAAGCAGCCTTAAGTAGCCTGCTTAGAATTGTAGGGTGTGCAACGTCTTTTTGTTTTCCACTGTTCCGCCAAATATTGCGGCATTGTCCGCGTGGGCAGACGATAGAGCCGTCTGCCCACCCTACCGGGCTGTCGCAGCGCCAGCCCTCCCGCGCATGGCACTGGGAGCGCCCAAAATCCATGGCAAACGGCCAGCATGGATCGGCGGAGGGCCGGGACATGCGTCCCAGCCCGACTGTTTGGCGATACCGGCTGTGCCGCGCCGGTGCCCAAGAGAGTGTTTGCCCGGCCTGCGCTGGGCGTGGGCTTTAGGGTTTTACGCTTTTTTGGCGTCGCGGCGGCCAAAGCCGAAACCCGCCATGCCAATGCTAAAAAGCGCCAAGGTGCCGGGGGCGGGCACGCCCGCAGGCGCGGCATCCCGCAACTGGAAGGCTGACCAGGGGGAGGTGTCAGCCAAAGTACTCGCCGTCGGATTGGCGTTGGGAGCAAACGACAAGTTCCCGGAGGCGTCGGCAGTCGCTTGGAATAGCACATATTGCGTGCCATCGGTAAGGGACGACCAATCATTAGAGGGGGCAAGCGTTTTGGTGGCGCTGCCTACGGTAAAGGATGGCACCCCGCTCCAATCAGAGAAAATAGCCAACTCGTAATTTCCACCGGCAACCAAGCCGCTAAAGCTAACCGTGCCACTGGCAACGCTGGACACCCCTAAGGCGCTATACGTGCCCGACGCAAAGCCCGTGCCCGATCCGCTCCGGGCATACGTCACGGTCACCGACGTGGCCGCCCCGGTGTCATCGGTCAACGCAAAATTAGTGGAGCCAGTGGTGCGGGGGCGTTCGTTCCATTGCGAAGCGGCCGTGCCGAACACGCCGGGGCCGGTGCCGTAGCGGTCGGCGCCTGCGTTGGTGGTAATGTCAAAGTTAATCAACGCTGCGTCAGCTTGGCTGGACAGGGCGATGAATGCGCTGGCACAAAAAAATTTCAGTGCGCGACGGGTTTTAAACATTTTGAATCCTCGTTAAGTTGATGGTTGCTTGATTGACAGTCTCGGCGGGGCTGCCGGGCAAGCTGCCTGCCCGCCCCGCCCGGTCAATAGCTTACCGGGCCTAAGGCGTAGGTGCTATCCGCTTTGCGCAAAAATCCGACCGGGGCCGCCGGGCAAGGATGGTTCCGCGTGGGCAAACGACGAAGCCGCTTGCCCACCCTAGGGCCGCCTGGAAACTTAGCCGATCACATGGCTTCCGAGGGGATCGCTGCTGTCAATGATGTTGTCGCGGCTGAATTTGTATTTGTCCAAAACGGTGATGCTCGCCTGGAAGGGCTGTAGCAACGACTGCGCGTCGCTCAGAAAACCGCTCTTGTCGCTTTTCTCGGCGGCGCTAACTTCCGGGCCGATGAAGGTGACGAAGACATCGCGATTCACAACTTTGAGGCCTGACTTCTGTTGGATTCGGCCTATCCGGATCAAGCCATACTGGATCGCGTCATCCGCGAGGTACTGCATCATCTGATCCGGGCCTTCATCGCCGGCCGAGGCGAAGTGTACGGTGGAGGGGCCGACGTAGTTCAACAGCACCCAGCCTGAGGTGCTGCTGGCGTTGAAGATACTGTCCAGCCCCTGGCGCAGTTCCGCTGGGTTGTCTAATTGCAATGACATGGTTGTCTCCTAATAAAAAGGGTATGGAAGTGAAGTCTGGAGGGTAGCGCCAGACAAAGGGTTGAGAGGCTCAAACACCGGGAAGGCGGGCGGAAAGACGTCTTGCCCATCCTGCCAGGCTGGTGCGTTCCCCAGCCGATATGGCAACATCCCAGTTTGCGTTTTTGGGACCGGCGGGTGGCCATGCCGCCCACCGGTCTTGGCAAATACTGTAATCCGCGCCCGGGCGCCGGCACTATCCGATTTGCGCAAAAATTCGGCTGTATCGCGCCGGGCTTGGCCGTGCGGAACCGCAAGATGTCAGCTTTTTGGCGCGAACCAACTAATGTCGATCATGCTGCCGCCGCTTTCGGCGCTTATCACGAGCAGGTTGTAGCTGCCTATTAAATACGGGCCGCTGACCCGCAAATCCGACATGCGCCAGCGCCCGTCATGCAGATGCTCGCATTGCACGGTAAGCGCCGAATCAGCCGAAACGAAGGATTGCCCTATGAGCTTGTCCTCGCCAGAACCTGCGGCGTGGAAAAGTTCTTGGCTGCCGCTGGTGATGGTGATTCTCTGGGGGGTGCCTGAAGTCGATCTGGCCTTAAAGAAAATGCGTCCGTCGCCCGGCAGGGAAAGCGTCTTGGCGTTGCACATGCGTTTAGCTCCTGGATCGTATGCGCGGCGGCTGAGTGCGATAGCCGCCGTAGTGTCTTGTCAAAAGTTGCCACAGCTTATCCCCGCCAAGACATAGGCACTATCCGCTTTGCGCAAAAATCCGGCTTGGTTCGCAAGATCCGTAGGGCGGGTTAGGTGCGCCGGGCAAAACCATGAAAGGCTCCGTGTCTAGCCGCGCACCGTAACCCGCCCTACGGCCCTTTGCCGTTTACGCTTTTCCCTGGGCAATCCACTCGTTCAGCAGCGCCGCCCCGGCCTCCGCCTCCTCGCGCAGCAGCTTTTCAAACTCCCCCTCCAGCAGCCCGCCGATCCCAAATACTTTGGCCTCAACGAGATACTCGCGGACCAGATTAACCTGGCTGTCACCGACGGGCGTGATGCTGACGGAAGCCTGCAAGAGAAATTTCTCCGGTGAGGCCAGGGGGGTGAGCTTCGCTTGCCCGCTTTGTTTGGCTTTGTCAAAAACAAAACTGTCTTTGTAGGCAATATCCCCCGTCTGTGCGCGGGCCGGGGCCGCCAAAGTCCTGGATAAGTTCTTGCCGGTGTAGGCGCAGGCGATCTGCGCGTCGGTTTCCGTCCGGCTGGCGACCGTAAAGGCGGAATAGCCGAAGCGTTGCTTGTAGAGCGCCTCGTTAAACGCCGGGTCGGAATAAAGTTTGGCGCATTTATCCGCGCCGCAGTTGATGGTGTGGGTCAGGGTGAATTTTGCCATTGCGCAATCTCCAAAATGAAAGGGCAGGCCTTGGGGCGGCGGCCCGCCATGCCGGTTGGGGACGGAAAGGAGCGGCCATGTAGCCCCGTTTGTCTGGGCAATAGCGTATCCGCGCCTAGGAGTCGGCACTATCCGATTTGCGCAAAAATTCAGCCTGGTTTTGCCGGATCCGGCAGCCGCACGCCGGCCAGGACCACCGCGCCGGCCAGCAGGAAGGCCAGCAGCGACAGCAGCCCGGCCTTGGGCGTGCCGGCCGCCGCGTTGAGGGCGCCGAACAGCAGCGGGCCGAACATCGCCGACATGCGGCCCGCCAGCGCGTTGAAGCCGAAGAACTCCGCCGCCTGCGCGGGCGGCACGAGGCGGGCGTACATGCCGCGCGTACATGCCGCGCAGCAGAGCCTGCGTGGAGCCTAGCCCGGTGGCCAGCAGGATGACGACCAGGGCGGCGGCGGCGCGCCCCTGGCCGAAGGCCATCACCAGGATGGCCGCCGCCCAAAACGCCAGGCTGGCGGCCAGCGCCCGGTGCGCCGAACCGCGGTGCGCCAAGCAGCCAAACAGCGCCGTGGCCGGCAGCGCGATCACGTGGTACAGCAGCGCGAGCCAGAGCATGTCGGGCACGGTCACGCCGAACACATCACGCAGATAGATCATCGTGAAAAATATCACCGTGACCACGGCGTCGTTGATCAGATACGAGCCGAGCAGGAAGCGCAGGACGGCGCGGTGGGCGGCGGCACTCGCTTAAGCCCCAGCAAGGCCGGCACCGCGAGCGCCAAAAACAGCAGCGCGGCCAGCGGGAAGACGCGCACATAAACCGGCGTGCCGTCCGCCATCGCCCCGTCCCGCGCCAGCCCCATGGCCAGAAGGATGGCGGCGATCCCGCCCAGAAAGCCGAGCGCCCAGCCGAAGCTCGACAACCGCTCGGCCCCGCCGCCGAGCAGCGGCGCGAGGCGTTCGACATAGGCGTCGTACAGCGACATGGCGACGATATAGCCCACCTGGGCAACAACGAACAAGCCCGCCGCCAGGGCGATGTCGCCCTGGCGGGGCAAGCCCAGCAAAGCCATCGCCGCGCAGCACAGCAGCGTGAACAAGGCTAGCAGCGGCAGCCGGGCGTGCTTGGCGTCGGCCCAGGCGCCGGCCAGCGGCGCGAGCAGCCCGGAGACCAGAAGCGCGGCGGCGGCCAAGCCGCCCCACAGTTGCGCGGCGTCCGACCGCCCCGCCGCCACCACCGAGGTGAAATACACCGGAAACAGCACGGCAGGCACAATCGCCAGATAGGTCGAGTTGGCGACATCGTACAGCGCCCAGGCGCCGAGGATAAGCCAGCGCCCATGGGCGGCGGGATTGGGTGCAGGCAGAGGTGGGGTCATGGTGGTTGGATGGCTTGGAAGGGCGGTTAAGAGGCAAGACCGGCGGTGG
>Ga0265327_10000568_pt1 | contig 62780 bp, 59 predicted proteins | sample 41621metaG_FD_202089 | JGI IMG/M metagenome (GOLD analysis project Ga0265327, IMG submission 202089) | Rhizosphere microbial communities from Carex aquatilis grown in University of Washington, Seatle, WA, United States - 4-16-21 metaG | ecosystem: Host-associated > Plants > Roots > Rhizosphere...
GACACCTCCCCCGTTCCGCTGCGCTTCACGAGGGAGGAGAAGTCGTCGCTCGCCTTTCTCCTCCCCCGCCAACGCGCGGGGGAGGGGGACCATTTGGCGAACCGCCAAATGGTGGAGGGGGCGCAAGGCCACGCCCACAGCGCCCTCGCTGAGCGCCAACCTCACCCCGCAACCGCTACCTTACAAAACCCTCATTCACACGCCGCTGGCCCAAGTCGCGTAACACCATTACCTATGGCCACGAACCGTTCGGGGAGCAGATATGATCGGCTTGATCATCGTGGTCGTCGTCATCGCCGTCATCGGCATGATGGTGATCGGGACCTACAATCGCCTGGTGGCCCTCAGGCAGAACACCAACGAGGCCTTCGCCGACATCGATGTCCAGCTCAAGCAGCGCCAGGACCTGATTCCCAACCTGGTGGAGACGGTCAAGGGCTACGCCAGCCACGAGCGCGGCACGCTGGACGAGGTCACCCAGGCCCGCGCCGCCGCGGCCTCCGCCACCAGCCTGGATGGCAAGATCGCCGCCGAGAACGCTTTGTCCGCCTCGCTCGGCCGGCTGATGGCCGTGGCCGAGGCCTATCCGGACCTCAAGGCCAACACCAACTTCCTGCAGCTTCAGGGCGAGCTGTCCGACATCGAGAACAAGCTGGCCGCCGCGCGCCGCTTCTTCAACAATTCCGTGGGCGAGTACAACGGCTCCATCCAGGCCTTCCCGGCGGTGCTGTTCGCCGGCGCCTTCGGCTTCCAGGCCAAGGAATTCTTCGATCTTGGCGCGGACCGGGCGGCGGCCAACACCGCGCCGCAAGTGAAGTTCTAGAGCGGAGCGTACGCCCATGCAGGCCCTCGGTCTGCAGACCTACATCTGGAACAACAACCTCCGCTCGCTCCTGCTGCTGGTCGGCTTCCCGTTCCTCCTGATCGGGCTGATCTGCGCGCTGGAGCTGGCGGCGGCCATCGCCGGCCTGCTGCCGCCCAGCGACGAGGGCTTCAGCCTTCTGGGCCTGATGGCCGCCTCGGCGCCGCTGGCCCTGGTCGTGGCCGGCGTCTGGTTCGTGATCGCCTACCTGTTCAACCAGGTGATCATCGACATCGCCACCGGCGCCCGGGTGGTCGAGCGGCGCGACATGCCCGAGCTCTACAACCTCCTGGTAAACCTCTGCATCTCGCGCGGCCTGCGGACCCCGACGCTCAGGATCATCGAGACCGACGGCATGAACGCCTTCGCCAGCGGCCTGCACGAGGGCCGCTTCTCGGTGACCGTCACCCGCGGCCTGCTCGACAACCTCGACAAGGACGAGATCGAGGCGGTGCTGGGCCACGAGCTGACCCACATCATCAACCGCGACGTCCGCACCATGGTGGTGGCCTCGGTGTTCGCCGGCATCATCACCCTGATCTGCCAGATGATCTTCCGGGCCATCTACTGGGGCGCCGGCTGGGGCGGGGGCGGGCGCAGCCGCGACAAGGGCGGCGACCTCGGCCTCTTCGTCATCCTGGCCATCGTCATCGCGGCGATCGGCTACGTCCTGGCCATCGTCGTCCAGATGGCCCTGTCGCGCAGCCGAGAATACGTCGCCGACGCCGGCTCGGTGGAGCTGACCAAGAACCCCGACGCCATGATCTCGGCCCTGATGAAGGTCTCGGGCCGCGAGCACCTCGACGCCCCCCAGTCGATGCGCGCCATGTTCCTGGAGGACCACGAGGAGGGCGTCCTCGGCCTCTTCGTCACCCACCCGCCGCTGGAAAAGCGCATCGCCGCCCTGCGCCAGTACGCCGGCGGCCGCATCGTCGAGCACCCCGACCCGGTCAGCGCCCCGCCGACGCCGCCGGGCGAGGTCGTCGCCGACGCTCCCCGCGGCCCCTGGGCCCGGCCCAGTGCGCCCCAGGCCGACGCCGGCGCCGCCAGCGCGGCCACGGCCGACCCCATCGTCCAGGATCCCAGGCCGGGGCCCTGGGGATAGGATCGGCCGGCGCCGGGCTCAGGGCCGGGCTTCGAGCACGATATTGAACGGCGTCGTCGCCGCCCGCCGGAAGGACCGGAACCCGGCCGGCCGCACCACCTGGCTCAGGCGTCGTTCGCCGGCCTGGGCGCCGAGCGCCAGGCCCACCTTCTGCGCCACCGACCCCGGCGTGCAGAGCAGGGTGGAAGCCACGTAGTAGATGCGGCCCACCGGATTGAGGTTCTCCTCCAGGCTGTCGCCGGCCAGGGGCTCGACGATCATCCACGCCCCGCCCGGGGCCAGGGCCGATCGCACCCGCCGGGCCGCGCCCTCCGGATCGCCCATGTCGTGCAAGGCGTCGAAGGTGGTCACCAGGTCATAGCCCTGGCCGGGGAAGTCCGCGGCGGCGGCGACCTCGAAGGTCACGCGGTCCGACACGCCGGCCTCGTCGGCCGCCCGGCGCGCCTCCAGGATCGACCCCTCGTGGTAGTCAAAGCCATGGAAGCGGCTGTTGGGGAACCTCTGCGCCATCAGCACCGTCGAGGCGCCGTAGCCGCAGCCGATGTCGGCGACCTTGGCCCCGCGCTCCAGCGCCGCCACGGCCCCGTCGATGGCCGGCAGCCAGTCGGCCGTCAGGTGCTGCAGGTAGCCGGCCCGGAAGAACCGCGCGCAGCCGCAATAGAGCATGCCGTCGTGCTCGTCCCAGCCGACCCCGCGGCCGCTGCGGAACGCGTCCTCCATCGTCTCGCGGTCCGCAAACATCGAGCACGCCGTCTCGAAGGCGCCCAGGAAGAAGGCCGGGCTGTCGGCGTCGGCGAACACCATCGCCTGCTCCGGCGCCAGCCAGAACCGCCCGCCCTCGTGGTTCACATACCCGGCCGCCGCCAGCGCCGAGAGCCACTCGCGCACATAGCGTTCGAACGTCCCGGTCGCGTCCGCCAGCTCGGCCGAGGTCTTCGGCCCTCCGGCGGCCAGGGCGCGGAAAAGGCCGAGGCGCTCGCCCATCACCACCAGCGGGGCGGTGAACACCGCGCCCACCTCGCCCACCAGGCGGCCCAGGAGGGCCTGGAGCGCTTCGGGGATCTCGGGGGCGGGCGCGGCCGTGGTCGGCTTGTCGTCAGTCATCGTCATGGGAGTCTTTCCTCAGGTTTGAGGCGCTCCAGATGTCCCAGATCCGCCGTGGCGGCATGAGCGGACGATGAGAATTCGATGAGAAATGCGCGCTCAGCCGGCGTTCAGCCGGTATCCCACCCCGCGCACCGCCTCCACCCGGGCCGCCAGCTGGGGCCCCAGCTTCCGCCGGACGTCCCTGACCACGGCGTCCACCACATTGCTGCCGGCGCCGAAGGGCAGGCCCCAGACCTGGTCCAGGATCTCGTCGCGCGAGCGCGCGACGCCCGGCGCGGCGGCCAGGAACTGCAGCAGCTCGAATTCCTTGCGGGTCAAGTCGACGCTCTCGCCGTCCGGCAGGCGCGCTCGCCGACCCGCCAGGTCGATGAACCCCGCCTCGGGCGCGTCAAGCTCGAGGCCCAGCAGCTGGGCGAACCACCCGTCGAGAGAGGCCGGCCCCATGTCCAGCACGAAGGTCTCGCGCGCCTCCTCGCCCACCGTGATCTGCACCGGCCCGCCCCGGCGGTCCCGCAGCAGCTCGAAGCCCAGGCGATGCAGGGCGCCGCTGTAGAGCGCCGCCTCGCGCGGGGAGGACAGCAGGTAGACCCGCCTCAGCGCCGGCCGCAGCTCCAGGTAGGTCCGCTTGACGTCCAGCCAGGCGCCGGCCTGCGCGGGCGAGGGCTCCAGGCCGGTGGCGCCCGACAGGATCATCCGCACGAAGAGCGCGGTCTGCCCCCTGGGCAGGGGCGTCTCGGCCAGGATCTCGCGCCAGCCCCCCGCCACCGGATCGGCGGCGACCTTGGCCAGGTGCTCCGGCCGACCCAGGATGTAGAAGGCCGCCGGTCCGCGCTCGCCCGGCAACACGAAGAACGCGTCGTGCGCCTGCCGCCACCAGAGATCGGTCAACGCCGCCTCGATCGGCGAGCGATGCCGGCGGACCATGTCCAGCACCGGGTCGCGGTGCTCGGGCCGGGCGGGCTCCCACCCGGCCGGCGGCGCGGCGTCCGGGAAGAAGGCCTGCCGCACGGTCGGCTCGTCCACCAGGAACAGAGTGTCCGCCGAGGCGCGCCAGCGGGCCCGCCGGTCCGTCGCCTGGCGCAGGTCCTCGCGCACCACGCGCCACGCCGCGGCCCGGCAGCGGCGGAAGCGGTCGGGGTCGGAGGCCCGGAAGGCGCCCGCCACGGCGCGCCGCACGGGCGCGCGCATCGACAGCCCGTCCTCGAGCGCCTCCATCAGGGCGGAGGCCTCCAGGCGGGGATAGACCGCCTCCGGGTCGGGACAGGCCAGGGCCCTCAGCATCGGCAGGGTCAGCCGCCGCACCGCGCTCGCCGCCTCCAGCCAGGGCCTCAGGTCTTCCGAGCGCGCCAGCACCGACCGCGACAGCGGCAGCAGGGCGGCGTCGGCGGGCGAGCGTTCGGCCGGCGCCTCGGCGAGCATGCGCAGGGCCAGGGGATGGCCGTGGGCCAGGTCGATCAGGGCCGGACGCTGGCCCGCCTCAACGCCGAGGTCGGCCAGGAACTGGTCCGCGGCCGCCGCGCCGATGGGGCCCAGCTCGCGGCTGCGCGCCAGGTCCGCCCAGCCGGGCTCCTGGGTCCAGGGCCCGCCCAGGGGCTCCACACCGGCCAGCACCACCCGCACGGTGGCCGGCAGCGAGGGCAGGAACACCGTCCGGAACCAACCGTCCAGAAGGCGCAGCGAGTCGAAATGGTCGATCAGCAGGGCGCCGCCCTCGATCGGCCCATCCAGGGCGTCCATGATCCCCTGCGCCGTCGGTTCGACCAGCCGGCCGTCGATCAGGCGGCAGGGCCGACCCTCGTCGCCCAGCCGGGCCGCGACCGCGGCCAGCAGCGCGCTCTTGCCGACGCCGGGCAGGCCGTGAAGCTGCAGCAGCACCGGCCCCTCGCGGTCCGCGACAAAGGCCGCCAGCGCCTCGAGCTCCGCCTCCCGGCCGAACAGCCGGGCGGAGCGACGCAGCAGGTCGCCGATGCTGCGGGCCGGGGTAGGGGAGTCATCGTCCACGGGCAGACCCTGCGCGGGCTCCATTTCAGGATGCAATTCATTGCCGCGCGGCTGGGTCGACCGCAAGTCCCGCCTCCGCTCGCCCCCAGGCCGCCAGCGCCCGGTCCAGCCGCTGCGCCAGGTCGTCGCTGACCGGCGTCATGGGCAGCCGTAGCGCCGGGCTGTCGATCAGGCCCATGCGCCACAGGCAATGCTTCAGCGGCGCGGGGTTGGGCTCGGCGAACAGCATCGGCGGAATGGCCGCCAGCCCGGCCCACACCGCGTCCGCCTCAGCCCAGCGGCCCTCGCTGGCCAGGGCGCAGAGCCGCCGAAAGCCGCCGGGATCCAGGTGGGCGCTGGCGGTCACCCCACCGTCGGCCCCGGCGCGCAGAGCCGCGTGCAACCCCGCATCCTCGCCCGCCAGCACCGAGAACCCGGCCGGCCGGCGCGCGATCAGGTCCCGGCTCTGGGCCGCGTCGGCGCAGCAGTCCTTGACGCCGACGATGTTCGTCCGCTCCGCCAGCCGCAGCAGGGTGTCGTTGGCCAGGTTCACCCCGGTCCGATAGGGGATGTTGTAGACCAACACGTCCCGGTCGGTGGCGTCGGCGATGGCCTCGAAATGCCGCCGAAGCCCCTCCTGCGCGGGACGCACATAGGACGGGCAGGCGACCAGGTACCCGTCGCCGCCCCAGGCCTCCGCCGCGCGCAGCGCCTGCACGACCTGGGCCGTGACCGCGCCGCCCAGGCCCACCAGGATCAGCCGTTCCAGCCCTGCCGCCGCCAGTTCCTCGGCCGCCAGCGCGACGACCCGCCGCATCTCGTCCGGTGACAACGCCAGCCCCTCGCCAGTGGTCGCCCCTAGCACCAGGCCGTCGACCTCGCTGACGTAGGCGCGCAGCAGCCGGCGCAGGCTGGCCTCGTCCAGCCGGTCGTCCCGGAACGGCGTCACCAGGGGCAGCCACAGGCCCTGGTAGCGGGAATGCGCCCCATGGCGCGGATGGGTATCGGTCATGTCGGTCTCCTGTCAGCCGGAGACGAAGCCCTCGAACCCCGTCGCGCCGGCGGGGTTGCTCGGGGGAATGTCGCGCCCTAGACGGCGCGCACAGACCAGCTCAGACCCCTGATCGGGGGCTGTTTATTGGCGACGGCGTTGGCCGGGCGGCGGGTCATGCGCCTTCTTCGCCTCATCGCGGGGGCGAGGTCAAGCCTGCAGGGGGCAAGGGGTGGCGTGAGCGCGCCGGGGCCATCGCGTCTTGAACAAAACGCGAATCCGCGGCGTATTCTCGCGGTGAAGCCCGCCGCCACACCCTCGACCGCCGCCGCCGATCCCGTCCGGGACAGGCATGCGCGCCGTCTCGGCTTCCTGCACCGCCTGGCCAAGGCCGGGATGGAGCAGGCGAGGGGGCTGTTCACCCGGATCACCGCCCGCGTGACGGAAGACTTCGAGCGCATTGCCAAGGCCATCCGCCTGGCCATCCTGCTGCGCCGTCGGCTGGAAGAGGTGGGGCCGGGGTTCTCGACCGCCTGTCCGGCGCCGCCAACGCGCGCGCCGGCGGAGGACCCGGACCCGCCGGACCGGCCGGAGCCCACCGAGCTCGGCGAGGCCATCGCCCGGCTTTCGCTCGCCGGGCGCGAACCCCGCGAGCGCACCGGCGACCCCTGGCTCGACCGCGACGACGACACCGAACTGGACACCTTGCCGGTGGCCGTCCTGGTCCGGCGGCTCTGCGAAATTCTCGATGTCCCCTACGACCTTGACCTCTGGGCCGACGCCATCGACCCCATCGGGGCGGAGGGCTCGCCGGGCAGGGTCGCCCAGGGCCGGGCCGCCCCGAACCGGATCCTCTGGCGCGAACCGCCGACACACCCCTTGCGAAGCCCCGCGGACCCGCGCCCGCCCTTGAGACCCAGCGGCTGATCCCCCACCCACCCGCTCACCCCGGCGAATGTCGGGGCCCAGGCAAAACCCTCAACATTCCTCAGCCTCCCCGACAATGTTCCGGGAGGGTCAGACTCTTGCCTCGGCCCCGACATTCGTCGGTGTATGCGGAAGAGGGGGAGGCGCGGAGTTGGAAAGGGTGGGTCATAGGCGCCCGCGCCTACCTCCCGCTCGCCGCCTCATATTCCTCGGCCAGCGCCATCCAGGCGGCCTCGGCGGTCTCGACGCGTTCGGCCAGGCGCGTGCGGCGGGCGTTCAGCCCCGCCACCTGGCCAGGGTCGCGGGCGTAGAGCTTGGGGTCCGACAAGGATTTGTCGACCTCGGCCAGTTCCTTGGTCTCGCGCGCCAGCACAGCCTCGGCCGCTTCCAGTTTGCGCTTCAGCGGCGCCAGCGCCGGCTTGGGCTTCGGCGGTGCGGGGGGCGGCGGCGGTTCGGGCGCGGCGTCGGCGGCCTTGGCCGAGGTCTTGGCGGCCGTACGCGCGGCCTGGCGGGCGCGGTCGAGGACGAACTTGGCGTAGTCGTCCATGTCCCCGTCGAAGGGCTTCACGTGCCCGTCGCTGACCAGCCACAGCCGGTCGGCCACCAGCTCCATCAGGCTGCGGTCGTGGGTGATCAGGATCACCGCCCCCTCGTACTCGTTCAGCGCCTCGGTCAGGGCTCGGCGGCTGTCGATGTCCAGGTGGTTGGTGGGCTCGTCCAGGATCAGCAGGTGCGGCCGGTTCATGGCGATCATGTTGAGCAGCAGACGCGCCCGCTCGCCGCCCGACAGGCTCTCGACCTTGGTCTCCACCTTCTCGTAGCTCATGCCGAACTGCGCCAGGCGCGAGCGGCGCTGCGCCTCGCTGGCCTCGGGCAGGGCGCGGCGCATGATCGCCAGCGGCGTGTCCTCCGGGTCCATGGCCTCGATCTGGTGCTGGTGGAACCAGGCCACCTTCATGCGCCGGTCGCGCTGGATGTGGCCGGCCGACAGCTTCAGGTCGTCGGCGATCATCCGCGCGAAGGTCGACTTGCCCGCGCCGTTGACGCCCAACAGGCCGATGCGGTCATCCAGGTCGAGGCGCAGGTTCATGCCCTTGAGGATCGGCGGCCCGCCATAGCCCACCGAGGCGCCTTCCAGGCGGATCAGGGGCGGGGGCAGGGGCTTTTCCGGCGACGGCAGCAGGAAGGGGGCGACATGCTCCTCGATGGAGGGGGCCACGTCCTGCAGCTTGGCGATGGCCTTCATCCGCGACTGCGCCTGGCGGGCCTTGCTGGCCTTGGCCCGGAAGCGGTCCACGAACGACTGCATGTGCGCCCGCTTGGCCTCGATCTTGACCCGCGTGGCCTCCAGCAGCCGCTGCTTCTCGCCGCGCAGCCGCTCGAACTCGCTGAAATTGCCGGTGTAGAGCTCCAGCTTGGCCTCGGTCAGGTGCAGGATGTAGTCGACCGAATGGTCCAGCAGCTCGCGGTCGTGGCTGATGATCAGGGCCGTGTGCGGGTACTTCTTCAGCCGCGCCTCCAGCCACAGCGCGCCTTCCAGGTCGAGGTAGTTGGTCGGCTCGTCGAGCAGCAGCAGGTCGGGCTCGGCGAACAGGGCCGCCGCCATGGCCACCCGCATGCGCCAGCCGCCGGAGAACTCCGCCATCGGCCGGGCCAGGTCGTCGTTGGAGAAGCCCAGGCCCGCCAGGATCTCGGCCGCCCGGGCCGGCGCCCGGTCGGCGTCGATGGCCGACAGCTGGTGATAGATTTCGCCCAGGTGCTCCGGCTCGGCCGTGTCCAGCTGGGCCATCAGGTCGGCGCGGCGGGTGTCGGCCTCCAGCACCGTGTCCAGCAGCGATACGGGCGTGGCCGGGTGCTCCTGCTCAACGGCGCCGATGCGCGCGCCGCGGGGCATGGTGATCTCCCCGTCGCCGGGGGTCAGGTGGCCCAGGATGATCTTGAAGAGGGTCGACTTGCCGGCGCCGTTGCGACCGACCAGGCCGACCTTGGCCCCGTTGGGCAGGCTGACGCTGGCGTGGTCGAAGAACCGGCGCCCCCAGGCGTCGAAGACGAGGTCATTGATGCGAAGCATGGATAAGGAACCGCTGGAAAAATGTTGGACAGAGTCAGGGCGGCGTCCGCTGCGGCCGCGCCGTCAGCGGGAGGGCGGCGCTATGGCCGTCTGGTCGTCCTGGGGCCAACCGGAGTCACTTGGGCGGTCATCCTTTCTCTCGCGCCGCCTTGGCGGACGCGACCGGCGTCGTTATAAGCGCCCACCCATCAAAAACCAAACCTTCAGCGGGCCTTTTCAAAGACCATGACCGAACGCACTTTCTCGATCATCAAGCCTGACGCCACCAAGCGGAACCTCACCGGCAAGGTGAACGCGGTGATCGAAGACGCCGGCCTGCGCATCGTCGCCCAGCGCCGCATCAAGATGACCAAGGCCCAGGCCGAAAAATTCTATGAAGTCCACGCCGCCCGCCCGTTCTACGGCGAGCTGGTGGAATTCATGACCTCCGAGCCCGTTGTGGTTCAGGTCCTGGAAGGCGACAACGCCGTGGCCCGCTACCGCGAAGTCATGGGCGCCACCAACCCCGAGCAGGCCGCCCCCGGCACCATCCGCAAGCTCTACGCCCTCTCCGTGGGCGAGAACTCGGTGCACGGCTCCGACAGCCAGGAGAACGCGGCCCTCGAGATCGCCCAGTTCTTCACGGAAGCCGACATCCCGGGCTGAGCCTGGACCAGGGGTGAGGGCTGAATCCCTCACCCTCTCCACCCGACATCCACCCCAGCCGTCACCCTTGGGCGTCAGTCCCAAGGGGCCATGAACGCGCGCGATAGAGCGGCGCACCGAAAGGGCGCGCCGTGCAAGGCGGGGCGGGCGTGGACGTCCAGTGGACTCTGGTCGGATCGATAGGGGACTACAAAGCACACGAAGAACACCAAGCGATCCGGGGTTCCGTAACGGTCAGCGCCACGCATGGCGCGGTCCCCTTGGTGTGCTTGGTGTGCTTCGTGGTGAGTTTGACCCCGCGTCGGGACCTTGACGGGCTCAGGCCCCCGCCGTTCCCACCAGTTGCCCGCAGACGAAGGCGTCCTCGCCGGCGTTGAGCAGGGCGGCCAGGACCGGCTCGGCCTTGTCCTTGGCCACCACCAGCACCATTCCGACCCCGCAGTTGAAGGTCCGGCGCATCTCCGCATCGGCGACGCCGCCCTGCGCCTGCAGCCAGGCGAACACCGGGGGCAGGGGCCAGGCGTTCCAGTCGAAGGCGGCCGCCAGGCCCTCGGCGATGACCCGGGGCGGGTTCTCGATCAGGCCGCCGCCGGTGATGTGCGCCGCCGCCTTGATCAGGCCGCCTCGCGCCAGGGGCAGGACGCTCTGCACATAGATCCGCGTGGGGGCCATCAGCGCCTGCGCGAGGGTCTGGCCCTCGGCGAAGGGCGCCGGCGCGTCCCAGGCCAGGCCCGACTGCGCCACGATGCGCCGCACCAGGGAGTAGCCGTTGGAATGCGGCCCGGACGAACCGAGCCCGATCAGGATGTCGCCGGCCCGTTGCTGGTCGAGGGCCGGCAGCACCGCGCCGCGGTTCACCGCCCCGACGGAAAAGCCGGCCAGGTCGTAGTCGCCCTCGCCGTACATCCCCGGCATCTCGGCCGTCTCGCCGCCCACCAGGGCCGCGCCCGCCTGGCGGCAGCCCTCGGCGATGCCGGCCACCACCCGGGCGGCCATGTCCACGTCCAGCTTGCCGGTGGCGTAGTAGTCCAGGAACATCAGCGGCTCGGCGCCCTGGGCCAGCAGGTCGTTGACGCACATGGCCACCAGGTCGATGCCCACGGTGTCGGCCAGGCCCGTTTCGATGGCGATCTTCAGCTTGGTGCCGACCCCGTCCGTGGTGGTCACCAGCAGCGGGTCGTCGTAGCCGGCGGCCTTGAGGTCGAACAGGGCTCCGAACCCGCCCAGGCTGGCGTCCGCGCCGGCGCGGCGGGTGGCCTTGGCCAGGGGCTTGATCTTCTCGACCAGGGCGGCGCCCGCGTCGATGTCGACCCCGGCCTCGGCGTAGGTCAGGCCGTTGCGGCGTTCGGTCATGGTCTTGGGTCGTTCCGAATGAGGCTAGGGACAGGAAATGACGACAACTAACGGTTCGCGCTTGCAGACTCGACCGCTGGCGGCGCTATAGCTAGCCGATGACGCCGATTACGACCACCGCCGAACTGGCGGCGTTTTGCGATAAACTCAAGGGCCAGCCGTTCGTCGCCGTGGACACCGAGTTCATGCGCGAGACCACCTACTGGCCCAAGCTGTGTCTCATCCAGGCCGCGGCCCCCTCCGCCGAGGCGGTGATCGATCCCCTGGCCGAAGGCATTGACCTGGGACCCTTCCTGGACATCCTGCGCGACGAAAGCATCGAAAAGGTGTTCCACGCAGCCCGCCAGGACGTGGAGATCTTCAACAACCTGCAGGCGATGCCCCGGCCGCTGTTCGACACCCAGATCGCCAGCATGGCGGCGGGCTTTGGCGAACAGATCGCCTATGACGCCCTGGTCCGCCAGATGCTCAAGCTGGACCTCGACAAATCCAGCCGCTTCACCGACTGGGCCCGCCGACCGCTCACCGAAGCCCAGCTCACCTACGCCCTGGCCGACGTCACCCACCTGGCCGCCCTCTACCCCATGCTGCACCAGCGCCTGGAAAAGGCCGGCCGCATCGCCTGGGTGACCGAAGAGATGCAGGCCATGGCCGACCCGGCGCTCTACGACGTCGAGCCGGAAAACGCCTGGAAGCGGCTGAAGCCCCGCCGCCACACCGCCAAGTACCTGGCCGTCTTTCGCGCCGTCGCCGCCTGGCGCGAGCGCACCGCCCAGACCCGCGACCAGCCTCGCGGCCGCATCCTCAAGGACGAGGCCATCGACGAGCTGGCCACCCAGGCGCCCACCGACGCCGATGGCCTGAACCGCCTGCGCTCGGTGCCCAAGGGCTTCTCCGGCTCCAAGTTCGGGCCCGAACTGATCGAGGCCATCCGCGCCGCGCTCAAAGACCCGGAAGGCTACGCCCCGGTGATCGAGCGCAACCACACCCCCTCGTCGCCCGCCGCCGGCGCGGTGGTGGAACTGCTCAAGGTCCTGCTCAAGGCCCGGGCCGAGGACGCCGGCGTCGCTTCCAAGCTGATCGCCACCGTCTCTGACCTGGAAAAGATCGCCAACGACGACGAGGCCGACAGCGCCGCCCTCCATGGTTGGCGCCGCGAAGCCTTCGGCGAGGACGCCCTCAAGCTCAAGCGCGGGGAGCTCGCGCTGGTCCTCGACGGCGCGCGGGTGCGCGTGGTGCCGGTGCGCCGGGCTCAGAAGGCTTAGGAGATCGGGGAGGGGCAGGGGACCGTTTGCGCCCTCGCCCGGTTCGGCCCTTGTCTTCCTGGGCTCGACGTTTCACGCCGGCGGCGCCAACGTCACGGCTGACGAATACCGCACGGCCGCCGGCCTCGCGCTCGACGCCTCGAACGTGCGTCAGGAAGAGAACATGCACCTGTCGCTGCCCAGCGAGCTCGTGGCCGGCTACCCGGAACAGATCCAGCGGCTGCTGGGCTGGTCGGCCGGGTCCAACCCCATGGGCTGGGTCGAGCGCGACGGACAGATGTTCGATCCGATCCACTTCCTGCGTGGCGAGGGCCTGGCCGGCCTGCGCGGCGTCGGCGCCCGCAGCCACCCCGAAGTCACCCCGCCGCAGCCGGCGGACGCCTGACCTCTTCAACCGGTCTCGGAGACCCCACAATGGCCGACGACGCTTCCGCCGCCTTCTCCGCCCCGCAGGACGCCGACACGATCCCCCTCGAGGACATCGACGTCAGCAACGTCGAGCTCTGGCGGACGAACAGCCATTGGCCGTACTTCGCGCGCCTGCGCCGCGAGGACCCGGTGCACTGGTGCCGCGACAGTCCGTTCGGGCCCTATTGGTCGGTGACCCGGTTCGACGACATCATGGCCGTCGACACCAACCACGACGTCTTCTCCTCCGACGTCCGGCGCGGCGGCATCTCGATCTACGACGAGGGGAGCGGCGACGCCCCGCCCTTGCCGATGTTCATCGCCATGGACCGGCCCGACCACGACCAGCAGCGCAAGGTGGTCTCGCCCATCGTCGCGCCGGCGAGCCTCGCCCGGATGGAGGACCTGATCCGCTCGCGGGCGGCCAAGATCCTGGACGAACTTCCCATCGGCGAGACCTTCGACTGGGTCGAGAAGGTCTCCATCGAGCTCACCACCCAGATGCTGGCGACGCTGTTCGACTTCCCGTTCGAGGACCGGCGCCTGCTGACCTACTGGTCGAACGTCGCCACCACCTTCCCGGCGCCGGGCGAGCTGGTCGAGACCGAGAAGGAACAGACCGCGATCCTGATGGAGTGCCTGGAGTACTTCGTGCGGCTGTGGAATCAGCGGGTGAACGCCGAGCCGGCCTTCAACCTGATCTCCATGCTGGCTCACGGCGAATCCACCCGCGACATGACCCCCATGGAGTACCTGGGGAACATCATCCTGCTGATCGTCGGCGGCAACGACACCACGCGCAACACCATCACCGGCAGCGTTCTGGCCCTGAACCAGAATCCCGACCAGTACCAGAAGCTGCGCGACAACCCCGACCTGATCCCGTCGATGGTCTCCGAGACCATCCGCTGGCAGACGCCGCTGGCCCACATGCGGCGCACCGCCGTCTGTGACACCGAGCTTGGCGGCAAGCGCATCGCCAAGGGCGACAAGGTGATCATGTGGTACGTCTCGGGCAATCGCGACGAGACGGTCATCGACCGGCCGGACGACTACATCATCGACCGCGAGCGGCCGCGCCACCACATGTCGTTCGGCTTCGGCATCCACCGCTGCATGGGCAACCGGCTGGCGGAAATGCAGCTGCGCGTGATCTGGGAAGAGATCCTGAAGCGCTATCCCAGGATCGAGGTCGTGGACGAGCCGGTCTATGTCGCCAGTTCCTTCACGCGCGGCTACGCCAGCCTGAAGGTGCGCATCCCGCCGTCCGAGACCCTTGAGCCGCGTCCCGCGCCGGCAAGCGAGGCACGCCCGCTTCCGCCCAAGCCCCTCGAGCATCGTCAGCCGCGCGGCGTGCTCGCGTCCGCCTCCCTGGTCTCGGCCGCCGCGGCCCTGCTGTTCAACGTCATGCCGGCCCTGCTGACGGCCGCCGCGACCCGATTCCACCTCGACGCCGGCCAGATCGGCGTCGTCGGTTCCAGCTACCTGGCCGGCTTCGCCCTGGTGGCGGTATTCTCGAATCAGTGGATCGGCCGGTTCAACTGGCGCGCGCTCGTCGGCGGCGCCACGGCGGTGTCGGTGGTCAGCCTCGCGGCCTGCGGCCTGGTTGCGTCCTATCAGGGCCTGCTGGCCACGCTGGTGGTCGCCGGCGCCAGCCTCGGCGTCCTCTACACCCTGTGCATCGCCGTGATCTCCGAGCATCACCGTCCGGACCCGGCGTTCGGGGTCAAGCTGACCTTCGAGGTGGCGCTCGGCGGGGTGGCCCTCGTGCTGCTCACCGGCTTCGCCATCCCGCGCTGGGGCTTTTCGGGCGCGGCCTTCGCCCTGGCGGCGACGGTGGCCGTGGCGGCCCTGGCCGGCCTCGCCGGCTTCCCGGCGCGGCGCGCCCTGACGCCGCCGGCCGAGCGCTTCACCATGAAGGGGAGCCGCGTCGGCGCGGCCGCCCTGCTGCGCGACTGGCCGTCCTGGACGGGGCTGGCCGGGCTGTTCGTCTCCTTCGCCGGTCTCTCGGCCCTGTGGGCGTTCCTCACCGAACTCGCCCCGACCTTCGGCGTCGGCGACAAGGCCGCCTCGAACGCCTTCATGATCGCGCTCGTGGTCAGCGGCGCCGCGGGCATCGCCGCCGCCGTCATGGGTGACCGCTTCGGCCGCGCCCGGCCTCTGGCCGCCGCCCTGGTCCTGGCGATCGCCGGCGCGGCGGCGCTGCAATGGGGCCACGGCTTCCCGGGCTACCTCGTCGGCGTGGTGCTGGCCGTGGGCCTGTGGAACTTCCCGATGGCCTACCAGATGGGCATGATCGCCACCGCCGACGAGCGCGGCCACGTGGCGGTCCTGATGCCGGCGGCCCTGGCCCTCGGCGGCGCCCTCGGCCCCGTGCTGGCCGGAGCCCTGCTCAGCCACGCGTCAGGGTACACGCCGCTCTACGCGTTGTTTGCTGGCGCGACGGCCGCCGGCCTTGCCGCGTTCCTCGTGCTGGGTCGGCGCCTAGGGTCGAAGATCGTCCGCTAGCGGGTTGGGGAGCGGCTCTGCGGGATCGCCGCCTCTACTCTGCCGCCACCACCTTGCGGTCGAAGGTTCCCTTGACCGGCCGCAGCCTTGGTTCGCGGTCCAGCAGGGCGGCCAGGGCGCCGGTGCGCTTGGCGGTCTGTTCGCCCAGGAGCATGCCGGCCCAGTCTTCCTCGGCCTGCACCAGGACGGTGCTGTTCTTGAACTCCAGGCGGGCGTGGCTCAGCAGCTCGGCGCTGCGGCCGGACAGGTCGCAGCCCAGGCGCATGGCGCTGCCCAGGGCCCGGGCGCGGCGATAGCGGTCGTGGCTCAGCAGCCGGGCGACCAGCTCGGGCTCGGGGATGGTCGTCGCGGCCGTGTGGCGGGCGAAGGCGGCGCAGGCCAGGAAGACGCGCTCGGCGTGGTCCATGCCGGCGATCGGCGCGCGCAGCACCTGCTCGAACAAGAGGTCGGCGCGGTGGTCGGGGTGCAGGCGCGCGCCGAGGTCGGCCAGGCGGCAGGCGGCGGCCAGCAGCACCGAATCGCGCCGGCCGAACACCGGCTCAAGGGTCGCGAAGGCCGGTCTCAGCCAGGCCTCCAGGGCCGGCGCCAGGTCCTCGTTGACGCCCTGCCGCGCGCCCAGGGCCGCGCAGCCGGCGATCAGCGGGTCGATAGCGCGCAAGGCCGGGGCCATGCCCTCGTAGAGCAGGCCCTCGCGCAGGCCATAGGCCGACATCACCACCCGCTGGACGTCCAGGGTCTCGATCAGCGCCTCCATCACCGCGGCGGCGTGGGGCAGGGTCTCCAGGCGCCGGCGCGAGATGCCTTCGATGCGGTCCAGGGACGACTTCGACTGCCGCGCGATGATCCGCGCCGCGTCCAGCGCCTCTCGCCGGGTCATCTCGTACTGGTGCACGATCTCCAGCGGGTAGTCGGTCATCCGCATGTGCAGGATGGCCAGGCTCCGCCACGCGCCGCCCACGGCGTTCAGGGTCTCGGCGCTGAGGCGACCGGCGACCGGGGCGATGGCCTTGACCGCGATGGCCTTGACCCGATCGGCGTCGAAGCGGCCCTGGTCGGCCAGGGCGAAGGGGCCGAGCGGCAGGGTCACCCCGTCGCTGGGCTCGCCGCCTTTCAGGCGGATCAGCTCGAGGCTGGCGCCGCCCAGGTCGCCCACGACGCCGCCCCCGGCGGGACAGCCCGCGACGACGCCGTAGGCGGCGTATCGCGCCTCTTCCTTGCCGCTCAGCACCCGCAGCTCCAGCCCGGTCTCGGCCAGCACCCGGGCGCGGAAGGCCTCGCCGTCCCTGGCGTCGCGCACGGCGGCGGTGGCGGCGGCGTAGATCTGGGACGGCCGGCCGGCGTCCAGCAGCGCTTTGAAGCGGGTGAGGGCGGCCATGGCCGCCTCGACCCCCTCCGGCGACAGCTTGCCGGTCACCGCCAGGTCGCGGCCCAGGCCAGCGAGGACCTTTTCGTTGAAGACGGTCCAAACCGCGCGGCCTTCCAGCCGGTAGAGCACGAGGCGCACGGAATTGGAGCCGACGTCGATGACGGCGGCGTCGCTCATTCGGGATCTATCGTCTGGCGCCCACATGATCGAACGCGCGCGGCAGGTCCTTCACCTTGTGGCCTCGACCGGAGAGGCTCGGGTTGGTCATGAAGTAGTCATGGGCCGAGAAGGCGCCCTTGCGGTTCCAGCCGGTCGCCCGATGGTATGCGCCCTGCGCGTCCAGAAACCAACTCTGCGCTTCGTCATTCAGGTTCGCGACCATGATCTGCTGCAGCACCTGCTGGTGGACGGTGGGATTCTCCACCGGAACCAGAACCTCTACGCGGCGATCAAGGTTGCGTGGCATCCAGTCGGCCGACGAGATGAACAGCCGCGCCTCGGTCGAGGGCATGGCCTTGCCGTTGGCGAAGGCGACGATTCGGGCATGCTCCAGGAAGCGTCCGACGATGCTCTTGACCCGGATGTTCTCCGACAGGCCGACGATCCCGGGCCGCAGGCAGCAGATGCCGCGCACCACCAGGTCGACCGGCACGCCGGCGCCACTGGCGGCGTAGAGGGCGTCGATGATCTCAGGGTCGACCAGCGAGTTCAGCTTGGCCCAGATCGCCGCCGGCTTGCCGGCCCGCGCGTTCGTGGCCTCCGCCTCGATCAGCCTCAGCAGGTCGGCCTTCATGTTCAGGGGCGAGATCGACAGCTTCTCCAGGCGTTCGGGCTGGGCGTAGCCGGTGATGTAGTTGAAGATCCGCCCACTATCGCGGCCCATGGCCGGGTCGGTCGTGAACAGGCTGAGGTCGGTGTAAACCTTGGCTGTCACCGGGTGATAGTTGCCGGTGCCGTAGTGGCAGTAGGTGCGCAGGGCGTCGCCCTCGCGGCGGATGACCAGGCTGAGCTTGGCGTGGGTCTTGTACTCCACGAAGCCGAACACGACGTGCACGCCCGCCCGCTCCAGGTCGCGGGCCCACTTCAGGTTGGCCTCCTCGTCGAAGCGGGCCTTGATCTCCACCAGGGCGACCACGTTCTTGCCGTTCTCGGCCGCCTCGATCAGGGCCGCGACGATGGGGCTGTCCTTGGAGGTGCGATAGAGGGTCTGCTTGATCGCCAGCACGTTCGGGTCGCGCGCCGCCTGGCGCAGGAACTGCACCACCACGTCGAAGCTCTCGAACGGGTGGTGGACCAGGATGTCCTTTTCCCGGATGGCCGCGAAGCAGTCGCCGCCGTGGTCGCGGATGCGCTCCGGGAAGCGGGGCTGGAACGAGCGGAACTTCAGGTCCGGATGGTCCGAAGGGATCAGTTCGGAGAGCTGCGCCAAGCCCAGCTTGCCGTCCAGGCGCACCACGTCCTGCGGTTCGGCGTCCAGGCCCTCCAGGATGAACTCGCGCAGGTCGTCGGGCATGGAGGTCTGCACCTTCACCCGCACCACCGACCCCAGGCGCCGGCGCTTGAGGCGCGCCTCGAATTCGCGAACCAGATCCTCGGCTTCTTCCTCGATCTCGATGTCGCTGTCGCGGATCAGGCGGAACAGGCCGCGGCCCTCGACCTTGCAGCCGGGGAACAGCTTGTCGAGGAACAGGATCAGGAAGCTTTCCAGGGCGATGAACTTGCGCTGGCCCTTGCGCTTGGCCGTGCCGGTCACCGGCAGCTCCCAGAACCGCGCCACCTGGCTGGGCACGGGGACCATGGCGTAGAGCTGGCGGTTGTCGTTCAGCCGCCGCAGCTTCAGAGCCAGGGCGAAGCCCAGGTTCGGGATGAACGGGAAGGGGTGGGCCGGATCGATCGCCAGGGGCGTCAGGATCGGGAAGATGTGATTGGAGAAGATCTCGTCGGCCAGCACCCGGTCGGCGGCGCCCACGTCCTTGGCGTCCAGCAGGCGCAGATCCTCGGCCGCCAGGGCCGCGCGCAGGTCGCGCCAGATGCGCTGTTGGTCGTCCATCAGGCCGTTGGCCTCGGCGTTGACCTTGCGCAGCTGTTGCGTCGGCGTCAGCCCGTCCTGGCTGACCACGCGCACGCCCTCGCGCACCTGGGCGCGCAGGCCGGCCACCCGGACCATGTAGAATTCATCGAGGTTGTTGGCCGAGATCGACAGGAAGCGCAGCCGTTCAAGCAGCGGGTGGCGCGGGTTTTCGGCCTCTTCGAGCACCCGGCGGTTGAAGGCCAGCCACGAGAGCTCGCGATTGAAGAACCGCTCGGGCTCGTCCAGCAGCGGCAGGCGCGGGCGGGGCGGCGGCGTCTCCGGGGCGACTGCCCCAGGTTCCTTGGGCGGAGGCGCGACGGCGGCGGTGTCGGTCATGACCTGGCCTGGAACTCTCTTCTTGCGGACAGCGGGCGCACGGGCGCGGCTCCGCGTCGGGGCTGGCGGAGTTTGGGCCGTCGCCGTCTCCAGCGGCAAGTCTTCAATCGAAAAGGTTGAGGGTTTCGCCTTCATTTTCAAGAATCTGTCGTGCAAGTGCGCGCGTAATGTCACGTTGTTCGGCGTCTGCGATCTCGTCCAGCCGCGTGACGATATCAAGGGCTGCTGGCACCGAGCGCTCGATGCGGCGCAGCAGATAGGGATAGACGTCGTCGGCCGGGCGGATATTCCGCTCTCGGAAGAACTTCCGAAGCACCCCCTCCAGCACCACGTCGTCGGGTGGTCCGATCTCGGCCACGAACAGGGCGTTCAGCCGCGAGCGCAGGTCGGGCAGGGCGGTGGGCCATTGGCCGGGCAGGGTGCGCGCGGTCAGCAGCACCCCGCCGCTGGCGCCGGCGATGTTGAGCAGGTGGAACAGGGTCTCGTCGTTCGGGCCGCGGTCGGCGTCCTCCAGCAGGATGGCCCGCCCGTTCGCGGCCGACAGGTCGGTCTGCGCCGGGTCCAGGCGCAGGGCCTTGGCGCGGGCCGCCCATTCCGTGGCCAGATGAGACTTGCCGCCGCCCTCCGGCCCGACGAGCACCAGGCAGCCGCCCGGCCAGTCAGGCCAGGTGTCCAGGGCGGCGATCGCCTGGGCGTTGACGGGCGAACGGACGAAATCGGCTCGAGCGAAGGACGCGGGACGCTTCAACTTCAGCCGGAGCTGCTTCGGCCGCGAACTTGATCCGGAGTCAGTCACTGTAGACCAAGTCTAGCAAGAGAACGTGGCGACCACGAGACCTAAGGCGACTTGTCCCGGCGCCGCTCACAGACGAACTGTGCTTGTCCCCAGCGGCGCTAGCCGCTGAGCGCCAGCGCCGGCCGGGCGGCGGTCTCCTCCATGCTGGGCCGCCGGCGCAGGTCGGTGACCGGCACGGTCAGGCGGTCGAGCGCCGCCAGGGTCGCCGCCCGTCCAGCGGCCACGGCCGGCTCATAGGCCTTCCAGTTGCGGATCTCGACCTTGTCCAGGGTCGGCAGGATCAGCACGTCGGTGGCCTCTCGCGCGGCGGCGAGGTCGCGGCCGCTGGTCACCGTGGCCGCCCGCATCAGCAGGGAGACGATCGGCGGACCGCGCCGCCAGTCTCCGGACAGGAACCATTTCCACACCGACGGCGGGGTGGCGATGTCGTCGGCCTCGATGCTCCGGCCGCGGCTCACGTCGACCCCGACGATGGGCCCCAGTTGCACCGTGCGCATGATATCGGCCGGGAAGTTCTTCATCACCGCCCCGTCCACCAGCACGTCCTTGTTGAACAGGCTGGGCGGCAGAATGCCGGGCAGGGCGATGCTGGCGCGCAGGGCGTCGGCCACCGGCCCGCGCTTGTGCATCTGGTAGGCCCCGGTGGTGAGGTTCGAGGACAGGCAGAAGAACGGCAGCCACAGGTCCTCGATCTGGCGGTCGCCGAAGTGCTCGGTCAGACGGTCGCGCACCTTGAGGCCGTGGGTCATCGCGATCAGCGGAAAGGCGATGTCGTCCAGCGGGCTGGTGTCGACGAAGGCCTTGCGGATGCGCATGTCCAGCTCGTCGTCATCCCAGCCCATGGCCAGTCCAGCCCCAACGATGGCCCCCATGGAGACGCCGCAGACGAAGTCGACGGGCACCCCGCGCTGATGCAGGGCCTCGATGGCGCCCACGTGGGCGTAGGCCCGCGCCCCGCCGCCCGACAGCACCAGTCCCACCGACTGGCCGGTGATCACCCGGGCGATCCGGGCGATGTCGGCGGCCCGGTCGCGGCGCATCTGAAAGAACCGCGCCGGCTGGTAGGTATCCACCCAGGCGGCCGACCCGGACGGCGCCGCGGCGTCGGCCGGCTGCACCAGGATCAGGTCGATCAGGCCCTGCTTCTGCAAGGGCTCGGCGGCGCGCACGTCCGGGTTCTCCGGCGGCGCCAGGTCGCCGCGGCCGACCCGGAACAGCCGGTCGACCTGCCGCCCGACCAGGGTCTTCCAGCCGGTCTCGTCCGCCTCGGCGGCGTAGAGCACGAAGTCGTGGGCGTGCTCGACGTTGGAGAACCATTCCGTGGGGGCGTGCTGCGCCTCCCCGCCCACCACGGTCACCGAATAGTCCAGCCGGCCGATGGCCACCGCCACCTGTTCGGCCAGGTCGCGGGCGTTGGCGGCGCCGCTGGCGGCCACGAAGCCGAACACCGACGGCTCGCCGATGGAGGCCTTGCGGGCGGTCTGGCGGGCGCGGAGGATCATCAACCGGGCGAGCTGGGTCATCACCTCGGGGTCCGACTCGGCGGCCTGGAAGAACACCTCGCGCGGCAGGCCCAGGATCTCGGAATCGCGCAGCGCCATGACGCTGGCCGAGTGAGCGGCGCCAGCGATCAGGGCCATCTCCCCGGCCGGCTCGCCGGGGCGGATGACGCCCAGGAACTGGGGCTCGTGACCTTCCTCGCGGCGGATCGCCCCCAGCCGGCCGGTGCGCAGCAGATAGAGCTGGTCGGCCGGTTCGCCCGCCAGGAATAGGGGATTGCCGCCCGGCACCGAAAACCACACGGCCTCGCCAGACCGGATCTTCTGCTCGAAGAGGCGGGTGAGGGCGGTGTCCGGCAGGGACTCAGTGAGGCTCGCCACCCGGGGACGTTAGACGCCGCGTGGGGGTCGCGCCAAGGTGGCGGTTGGCCACGGCGTTCGGGCGGCCCTCGGCGTTGGGGCGCGACGCTTCCGGGCGCGCGGCGAACAGGCTATTCGTCCGCCATGCCCAGACTGACCTCCAGCATCGATCCCAAGGCCGAAGCCTTCCGCGGCGCCGCCGAAGTCAACCGCGCCCTGGCCGAGACCCTGCGCCAGCGGGTGGCCGAGGCGGGGCTGGGCGGCCCGGCCCAGGCCCGCGAACGGCACGTCTCTCGCGGCAAGCTGCTGCCGCGCGAGCGGGTCGAGCGGCTGCTGGACGTGGGCTCGCCCTTCCTGGAAGTCGGCCAGCTGGCGGCCTTCGACCTCTACGACGGTGAAGCGCCGGCCGCCGGGATCATCACGGGGATCGGCCGGGTGTCCGGCCGCGAGGTGATGATCGTCGCCAACGACGCCACGGTGAAGGGCGGCGCCTACTTCCCCCTGACCGTCAAGAAGCACCTGCGGGCCCAGGAGATCGCCCTGCAGAACCGCCTGCCGTGCGTCTACCTGGTCGATTCCGGCGGCGCGAACCTGCCGCACCAGGCCGAGGTGTTTCCCGACCGCGAGCACTTCGGCCGCATCTTCTACAACCAGGCCCGGATGAGCGCCGAGGGCATCCACCAGATCGCCTGCGTCATGGGCTCGTGCACCGCCGGCGGGGCCTACGTCCCGGCCATGAGCGACGAGACCGTCATCGTCCGCGGCCAGGGCACCATCTTCCTGGGCGGCCCGCCGCTGGTGAAGGCCGCCACCGGCGAGATCATCTCGGCCGAGGAGCTGGGCGGCGCCGACACCCACGGCCGTCGCTCCGGCGTGGTCGACCACGTGGCCGCCGACGACGAAGACGCCCTGCGCATCGTCCGCTCCATCGTCGCCAACCTGAACACGGTCAAGGCCGTGGGCCTGGACGTGCGCGAGCCGGAGCCGCCGGCCCTCGACCCGGAAGAGCTCTACGGCGTCATCCCCACCGACGTGCGCGCGCCCTATGACGTGCGCGAGGTCATCGGCCGCATCGTCGACGGCTCGGTCTTCGACGAGTTCAAGGCGCTCTACGGGACCACCCTGGTCTGCGGCTTCGCGCGCATCTGGGGCTATCCCGTCGCCATCCTGGCCAACAACGGGGTGCTGTTCTCCGAGAGCGCGCTGAAGGGCGCCCACTTCATCGAGCTGGCCTGCCAGCGCGGCGTTCCCCTGGTCTTCCTGCAGAACATCTCGGGCTTCATGGTCGGCGGCAAGTATGAGGCCGGCGGGATCGCCAAGGACGGGGCCAAGCTGGTCACCGCCGTGGCCTCGGCCGAAGTGCCCAAGTTCACCGTCCTCATCGGCGGCAGCTTCGGGGCCGGCAACTACGGCATGTGCGGCCGCGCGTTCAGCCCCCGCTTCCTCTTCACCTGGCCCAACAGCCGCATCAGCGTCATGGGCGGCGAACAGGCCGCCAGCGTCCTGGCCACCATCCGCCGCGACGGCATGGAGGCCCGCGGCCAGGACTGGCCGGCCGCGGACGAGGAGGCCTTCAAGGCCCCGATCCGTGAACGCTACGAAGCCGAGGGCAGCCCCTATCACGCCACCGCCCAGATGTGGGATGACGGCATCATCGACCCCGTCCAGACCCGGGACGTCCTGGGCCTGGCCATCTCCGCCTCGCTGAACGCGCCCATACCCCGGACGCGGTTCGGCGTGTTCCGGATGTAGTTTCAGACTATCTTGTTTCTGTTATGTTCTAGAGGTGACTGATTCGTGCCTGCCCCGTACGACCCTCGGGCAATCGCCAACCTTCTTTTGTCGGAGGCGAAGCACTTGGGCGTGGAAGTCACTCCGCTCGCGCTTCAAAAGCTCCTGTATTTTGCCCACGGCAGCCATCTGGTGCGCCACAAGGTGCCACTCGTTCGAGGGGTTTTCGAAGCTTGGCAGCGGGGCCCCGTTCACCCTCAAATATACCATTGCTTCAAGCACTTCGGGAGCCGACCGATCACAGCACCGGCGGACAGAGTTGACCCGGTCACAGGAGAAGTCTCTGTACCTTTCGCTGAGCCCAGCATCGAAGCGCAGGATGCAATTCGCACAAACTTGCTCGCGTTCCGTGGGTTCACAGCTGGTCAACTTGTTCGACTCTCTCATGCGACAGGGGCTCCTTGGGCTGTCGTTGTCGAGAATTACAAGAAGCAGCCCGGCGCAGGTCTCCGTATCGAGGAGGATGTCATCCTCCGGTGCTTTGGTCGTCATAAAGTATCTAGTATCAATCTAGATAACATGGATGAAAACGGTGAAGATACGCCGATTGAACGACACGGATTTCTGTAAGACGACGGTTCTTTCGCCGGAGCGGCAATGGACTCGACTCCTACACATGACGGCGTCGTACGCGCCGTATTCCTTGAGTCCCGTGAGGGCGAGGTTGCCAGACATTTTCAATCTGGAGATGCCCTTGTTCGGAGGGCTCGAACATTCGCGGGTACCTTTGACACTGGTCCATCGCATATTGGAGCGCGCGTGCCGGCCCGGCTTTGAACTGGAACAAAACCAAGAAGTCGCGGAGGTGCTGCATGAATTCTCAACGGAGCACGTCACCATAAGTCGACCGCTTCCGTATGGCTCTCTTCGCCTAGGACAAGACAGATCCCTTTGGCAAAAAGGCTATCTTGTTATCGATGGTCGACCAGTTCTGTTCCAAATTGACGCTCGGGGATCGGATGGACTTGATCCGGAGGCGAGACGTGTTGTGTTTTCTGGAATGCATGCGGGGGTGAGGGAAGTCGATGATGACTTTACCAACGCCCGACTACTGATCATTCAGGTTCCAAGGATCCGTGGGGTTCGCAAACCCAGGCTTCATTGGGGTGACGAAGTGGAGCTTCTCGACTATCGCCGCCTCGTGGCGATGGCCGAAGTCACGGAAAGCCTTTGGATTGAGGCTCAACGGGAGCAGGAGCGACGGCGTCGCGGGTCGACCGGAGGTGCGGCTGGGGCTTTGCTCTAGGCATCCAACGCGTCCTATGGATAGGTCTCAGGGCTTCCCGCCCCAATGTGAAGAGACACATCCTATGCCCAACCCCATCGCCGACCCCCTGGTCGAAGGCAAGGACACCGACGCCCAGTCGGACCTGGTGCTGCTGGACGCCTCGCCGGACGGCGTCGCCACCGTCACCATCAACCGCGCCGCCCGCAAGAACGCCTTCAATGACGAGGTGATCGCCGCGCTCAGCCAGGTGTTCGAGACGCTGGAGGGCGCCGACGGCGTGCGGGTGGTGTTCATTCGCGGCGCGGGCGGCAGCTTCTCGGCCGGGGCGGACCTGGAGTGGATGCGCGACGCCATCGACCGTTCGGAACACGACAACCGCGACGACGCCATGAAGATGGCCGAGATGCTCAAACGCCTCTACGACCTGCCGGCCCTCACCGTGGCCCTGGTCGAGGGCTCGGCCTTTGGCGGCGGCGCCGGCCTGGTCGCCGCCTGCGACCTGTCGGTGGCGACGACCGACGTGCGGTTCTCGTTCTCCGAGGTCAAACTCGGCCTGATCGCCGCCACCATCAGCCCCTACGTCGTCGCCGCCATCGGTCCGCGCAAATCGCGCAGCCTGTTCGCCACCGGCCGCATCTTCGACGCCGCCTTCGCCCGCGAGATCGGCCTTGTGGACGAGGTGGTCGACGGCCGCGAGGGCCTGCAGGCCGCCATGGAGCGCATCGCCGACGAGATGACCGCCTGCGCGCCCCAGGCCGTGGCCCAGTCCAAGTTGCTGGTCGAGCACATCGTCGGCCGTCACATCGACCGCGCGCTGATGGAGGAGACCGCCCGCAGGATCGCCGCCAAGCGGGTGGGCGCGGAAGGTCAGGAGGGCGTGCGCGCCTTCCTGGAGCGTCGCAAGCCCGGCTGGGCCGGCGGCTGATCCCAAGGGGTCAGGGGGGCGGATGGCGACCGAGATCGAAGCGGGCGCGCTGGACGGGGCGGCGAGCTTCCTGCGCCGCAAGCCCAAGCACGCCCTGCCGGTGGGCTCGCCCTGCCCGAACTGCGCCACGCCGCTGCAGGGACCCTGGTGCCACGCCTGCGGCCAGAGCGCCGAGGACTATCACCGCTCCCTGATCCGCCTGGCCGGCGAGGCGCTGGAGGGCCTGTTCGAGCTGGACGGGCGGCTCTGGCGCACCCTTCCCAACCTGCTGTTCCGTCCCGCGCGGTTGACGCGCCAGTACCTGGACGGACACCGCGCGCCCCAGGCGCCGCCGTTCCGCACCTTCCTGATCGTAGTGGTGCTGGTGTTCCTCGCGGCGGGCCTGGGCAAGCCACAGAACATCTTCAAGTTCGCCAAGCCTGACGGCAGTCCCTACACCGTCCACACCGACCTCTTCGACACCAAGGCCTCGCCGGGCGAAAAGAAGCTCAACACCTGGTTCGAGCAGCGCGCCAACTACGCCATGGCGCACCCGGACGCCTTCCAGAGCCAGGTGGTGACCTGGGCCCAGCGGCTGTCGATCGTGACCCTGCCCATCAGCGCCATCCTGCTGGGGTTGCTGTTCGTCTTCCGGCGCGGCGTCTACATGTTCGACCACCTGATCTTTTCGATGCATTCCCTGTCGTTCCAGGGCTTGCTGATCTCCAGCGTGCTGGCGCTGGAGAACCTGTCGGGAGCCTTCGGCTGGCTGTTCTTGGCCTCCCCGGTCCATCTGTTCTTCCACCTCAAGGGGACCTACCGCCTTGGCGTCTTCGGCACGCTGATCCGCATGCTCCTTTTGTTCGTGGGCTCGGTGATCGGGTTCGCCCTGATCCTGGTTGGACTGCTGCTGATCGGCCTCTATGAGGTCGGTCCATGATTTCATCCCTGCTGATCGCCAACCGCGGCGAGATCGCCCGGCGCATCATCCGCACCGCCCGCCGCCTGGGCGTGCGCACCGTCGCCGTCTATTCCGAGGCGGACGCCGGCGCCCCGCATGCGGTCGAGGCCGACGAGGCGGTGCTGATCGGTCCGCCCGCCGCCCGCGACAGCTACCTGGTCGCCGAAAAGATCCTGGCCGCCGCCAAGGCCACGGGGGCCGAGGCCATCCACCCCGGCTATGGCTTCCTGTCCGAGAACGCCGACTTCGCCGAGGCCGTGGCCGCCGCCGGCCTGGTCTGGGTCGGTCCGCCGCCGTCCGCGATCCGCGCCATGGGCCTCAAGGACGCCGCCAAGAGACTGATGGCCGCCGCCGGGGTGCCGGTCACGCCCGGCTATCTCGGCGACGACCAGGATCCCGCCCGCCTCGCCGCCGAAGCCGAACAGATCGGCTGGCCGGTCCTGATCAAGGCGGTGGCCGGCGGCGGCGGCAAGGGCATGCGCAAGGTCGAGGCGGCCGCCGACTTCGCCGCCGCCCTGGCCAGCGCTGCGCGCGAGGCCAAGGCCGCCTTCGGCGACGACCGGGTCCTCTTGGAAAAGTACGTCACGCGCCCGCGCCACATCGAGGTGCAGGTGTTCGGCGACACCCTGGGCAATGTCGTCCACCTGTTCGAGCGCGACTGCTCCCTGCAGCGCCGCCACCAGAAGGTCATCGAGGAGGCGCCGGCGCCAGGGATGGACGCCGCCACTCGCGAAGCGCTCTGCGGGGCCGCCGTCAGGGCGGCGCAGGCCGTCGGCTACGTGGGCGCCGGCACGGTCGAGTTCATCGCCGACGCCTCCGAGGGACTGCGGGCCGACCGCATCTGGTTTATGGAGATGAACACCCGCCTGCAGGTGGAGCATCCGGTCACCGAGGCCATCACCGGCCAGGACCTTGTGGAATGGCAACTGCGCGTGGCTTCGGGCGAGCCTTTGCCGCTGACCCAGGACCAGCTCCGCATCGACGGCCACGCCATCGAGGCGCGCCTCTACGCGGAGGACCCGGCCAACGGCTTCCTGCCGTCCACCGGGCCGCTGACCCACTTTCGCCTGCCGGACACCATCCGCGCCGACGCGGGGGTGGAGCAAGGCGGCGTCATCTCGCCCTACTATGACCCGATGATCGCCAAGCTGATCGCCCACGCCCCGTCGCGGCAGGCGGCCGCGCGGCGCCTGGCGGACGCCTGCCGCCAGGTCGAGGTCTGGCCGGTGAAGGCCAACGCCTGGTTCCTGGCCAACTGCACATCCGACCCGGACTTCCTGGCGGCGCGGCTCGACACCGACTTCATCAACGCCCGGCTGGCGGCGCTCACGACCCGGCCTGAGCCGGCCCCATCCCCCGCCGCCGTGGCCGCCCTGGCCCGGCGCGAGGCGGCCGGCGCGGGCGAGGCGCGATCGCCCTGGTCCCCGGGCGCCGCGACGGGCTTCCGGATGAACGCCGCGCCGGCGGACACGGCCCCCGTGCTCGTCGACGACGCGCCGGCGGTGGCCGTGGTCGACTTCACCCAGCCTGACGCGGTGACCCTGGGCGACGACGGCCAGGCGGTCTTCTTTGCCGGCGGCGCGGCCTTCACCCTGGCGCTGCGGGCCAAGGCCGGGGCGCACGGCGCAGCCGAGGGGAACGATGGCTCGATCCGTTCGCCCATGCCCGGCCGCATCGTCACCCTGGCCGCCCAGATCGGCGCCGAGGTCGCCAAGGGCGCGCCGCTGGTTACCCTGGAGGCCATGAAGATGGAGCACGCCCTCAACGCGCCCTTCGACGGGACGGTGGCGGAGGTGTCGGTTGCGGTGGGCGACCAGGTGTCCGAAGGGGCCGTGCTGGTGCGGCTGGAGCCCGCGTGAGCCTGAACCTCGTCAAGCTCTGCGTCGGCTGCGACACCGTCGAGGAACTGATCGACTGGTGGCGGGCCGAGATCGGCGAGGACCAGCCCTGGAAGATGCGCACCCGCCAGACGCCGAAGCGGGCGGCCGAACTCGTGGACGGCGGCTCGCTCTACCGGGTCTACAAGGGCTTCATCCTGTCGCGCCAGCGCATCTGGGCGGTGGACACCGTCGGAACCGGACCCGCGGCGCGCTGCGAGGTCACCCTGGATCCCAAGGTGGTCCTCACCGTCCCGACCCCGCGCCGGCCCTTCCAGGGCTGGCGCTACCTGGAAGGCAAGGACGCCCCGCCGGACCTGGCCGTGGCCGGCGGCGACGCCGAAGTCCCTCTGGAGCTGGCCCGAACCCTGCGCGAAATCGGCGCCTGGTAGGGGCGCGGCCGCTTCAGATCGGCTCGTTGTCCAGCAGCCGCGTGCGGCCAAGCCGCGCCGCCGTCAGCACGCGCGCCGGGGCGTCGATGGGACCGGGGCCCAGGCGCTCGAGATATTCGGCGCTGCGGACCTCCAGGTAGTCGACGCTGTCGAAGCCGGCGGCCAGGATCGACTCGATGGCGGCGGCTTCCGACGCGTCCACGGCCGCGCCCTTGGCCACCGCCTCGGCGCAGGCCTTGAGGGCGCGGTTGAGGGCCGGGGCGATGGCCCGCTGCTCGGGGCTCAGGTAGGCGTTGCGCGAGGACAGGGCCAGGCCGTCGTCGGCGCGCATGGTCGGGCCGCCGATGATCTCCACGGGCAGATCCAGGTCGCGGGTCAGGCGGCGGATCACCTGCAGCTGCTGGTAGTCCTTCTCGCCGAACACGGCGACGTCGGGCGCGGCCTGGGTCAACAGCTTGGTCACCACGGTCGCCACGCCGCCGAAGTGGTGCGGCCGCGCCGCCCCCTCCATGCCCTCGGAGACATGCGCCACCGTCACGCTGGTCGAGAAGCCCAGGGGATACATTTCATCGGCGCCCGGGGCGTAGAGGAGTTCGCAGCCGGCCTCCGCCAGCAGCTCGGCGTCGCGAGCCTCGTTGCGCGGATAGGCCTCGAAGTCCTCGGCCGGCGAGAACTGGGTCGGATTGACGAACAGGCTGGCCACCACGTGATCGGCGTTGCGGCGCCCGATCCCCACCAGGGACAGGTGTCCCTCATGCAGGGCGCCCATGGTCGGCACCAGCGCCACCCGCTCGCCGGCGGCCCGCCAGGCTGCGACACGGGCGCGCAGATCGGCCTTGGTTCGGACCGTGGGGAGGGCTGTCATGACGCTCGGCTCCTTATTCGTGCGGGCTTATGGCCGAGGCCGCGGCACCGGTCCAGCGGGCCCATGCTTAACGTCGCGTTGACGGCAGGGATGGGCGCGGTATCCACTGGCGCTGCAAAACTGATTTGCAAAACCGATTTGGGGCGAGTGGGGCCGTGTCCGACAGGCGTGTGATTGTCATCGGCAATGAAAAGGGCGGGGCGGGCAAATCCACCGTCGCCGTCCATCTTGCCACCGCCCTCATGCACGAGGGCGCGCGGGTGGCCGTGGTCGATCTGGACCTGCGCCAGCAGTCCTTCGGCCATTTCTTCGCCAATCGCCGGGCGTGGGCCGAGGCCCAGGGCGCGACGCTGCCGCATCCCGAGGTGATCGGACCGCTGGCCGACGAGGCCGGCCTGGACGCCGCCATCGCCGGCGACGCCGACTTCGTGATCATCGACACCCCCGGGGCGGACACCGAGCTGTCGCGCGCCGCCCACCAGCGGGCCGACCTGATCGTCACGCCCATGAACGACAGCTTCGTCGACTTCGACGTCCTGGGCGTGGTGGATCCGGTGACTCTCAGCCTGGTGCGCCCCAGCGTCTACGCCGAGAGCGTCTGGGACGCGCGCAAGACCCGCGCCGCCGTTCGCGGCCGCTCCATCGACTGGGTGGTGCTGCGCAACCGCCTGGCCAGCGTCGAGGCCCGCAACCGCAAGCGCGTGGACGAGCGCCTGGCCGCCCTGTCGCGGCGCGTGGGCTTTCGCTGCATCGCCGGCCTGCGCGACCGGGTGATCTACCGCGAGCTGTTTCCCTTCGGCCTGACCGTTGCCGACCTCGGCCCGGGCGTGCGCCCGGTGCAGGTGTCGCTGACCCACGTGGCCGCGCGCCAGGAACTGCGCGCCCTGATGCACGAACTGGGCGTCATCGCCTATAACGGGTCCGCGCACGCGGCGGAGTGAACCCGGCCCGATGGCCATAGTCTCATGATCTACCTGGCGCTGGCGGCGCTGGCCTTCGCCGGCCTCGTCTGGATCGGCCGCGGCAAGGCGCGGCCGACCAGCCTGGCGCGTTATGGCGTCGCCCTGCTGGCCCTGGCGGCGGCTGGCGGAGCCTTCTACGAAGCCTTGCGCGCCCAGTGGGTCGGCAGCGCCATCCTCATCGCCCTGGCCCTCTACACCGGCCAGTCGGCCCGCGCGCCACGCCCTGCCGCGGCGGGAGGCGACACGGGTCCGGACATGAGCGATGTCGAGGCCCGGTCCATCCTGGGCGTGCCGGAAGGCGCCTCGAAGGCCGACATCCGCGCCGCCTACACCCGCCTGATGAAGCGCGTGCATCCCGACGCCGGGGGCGCCCCGGGCCTCGCGGCCCAGCTCAATGCCGCGCGGGACCGTCTGCTAGACTAGAGGCCTGGCAGGCGGGAGGACCGGCTTGAACCCCATCAAGGTGATCCTGATCGGCGGAACCTCGCACGCGGGCAAGTCCTCCGTGGCGGCGGTCGTGGCGGCGCGGCTGGGCTGGGAGGCCCGGTCCACCGACTACCTGGCGCGACACCCGGGGCGACCCTGGCCGGTGGGCGAGCGGGCTGTGCCGCCGCACGTGATCGAATACTACGGCGACCTGACGGACCAGGCGCGCATGGACTCAGTCCTGGAGCACTACCGCCGCCTGGGACCCCAGATCGACGACATCGTGCGATCGCACCTGGCGCCGGATGCGCCGGGACTTGTCCTGGAGGGCTCGGCCCTGCTGCCGGAACGGGCGGCGGCGCACATGGGCCCGGGCGTGACGGCCGTCTGGATCACCGCCGAGCCCGACCTGGTCACCCGTCGCCTTCACAGCGAAAGCGGCCATGCCCGGGCTGCCGCGGCAGGGCGCAACCTGATCGACGCCTTCCTGCGGCGCTCGCTCGCGTTCGACCGGCTGTTCCTGGCCGATGCCGAGGCGAAGGGGCTGACCGTGATCAAGGTTGCCGACGGCGATTCGATCCCAGACGTGGCTGACCGCGTCCTGGCCCTGGCAGCCTGACCCGTCTGGCAGACCGGTGCTATCCTGAGCCGATCCAACGGCGGGAGAGAGCCATGCGATTCGAGATTTCCGGCACGGTGATGCAGACGGTGGGCGTGGACCTGAACCCCGGCGAGACGATCTACAGCCAGACCGCCACCATGGCCTGGATGAACGACGCCGTGCGCATGCACACCAACACCGGCGGCGGCCTGTTCGCGGGCCTCAAGCGCAGCCTCACCGGCGGCAGCTTCTTCGTCACCGACTTCACCGCGGAGGGCCGCCCCGGCCACATCGCCTTCGCGCCGCGCTTTCCGGGCACGATCCTGGCCCGCACCCTGGCGCCCGGCGAGGCCCTCATCTGCCGCAAGGAGACGTTCCTCTGCGCCGAGAAGTCGGTGACGCTGGAGCTGGCCTGGCAGCAGCGCATCGGCTCAGGGTTCTTCGGCGGCGCCGGCTTCATCCTGCAGAAGGTGACTGGCCCCGGGACGGTGTTCCTGGACCTCTCCGGCGAAGTGGTGACCAAGCGCCTGGCGCCGGGCGAGCGCCTGCTGGTCCACGCCGGCCATGTGGGCGTGCACGAGCCTACGGTCGGCTTCGACATTCAGATGGTGCCGGGCTTCCGCAACATCCTCTTCGGCGGCGAGGGCCTGTTCCTGGCCAGCCTGACCGGTCCTGGCGAAGTGCACCTGCAGTCGATGCCGATCCTCAACCTGGCCGAGGAGATCGCGCGCTACCTGCCGGGCGGGGAGCCCCAGGGCGGCAACGTCATGGGCGCGGGCCTGGCCGCGGCGGGGGTGGCCGGGATCCTGGGCAGCATCCTGGGCAGCGAGAGCTGATCGGCCAGCCGGGGCGGGTGAGGGCGCCCCGGCCCAAACCGGGGCGCCCCGAAAGGTCTTAGCGGGGCCCGTTGGCCGAGCAGGGCAGGTGTTTGGCCTGGACGGCGTCGCAGGCGTCGCGGGCCGCCGTTTCGGTGAAGCCGGTGAAGCGGGCGCGGTAGGCGCGGCCGCCGCCGTCGACGGAGCCCTCGGCGTCGTCGAAGATGCGGGCGAAGCGGTTGGCCACTGTCTCGAGTTGGCGGCGGGCGTCGCGCTCGCTGCGGAAGGCGCCGACCTGGACCGTCCAGTTGCGGGCCTCGCGCTTGCGCTGCGGCTTGGCCGGCGGCGGGGCGGTGGCGACCGTCGAGGCCGGGGCGGCGCGGTTGCCGTAGTCGGGGGTCAGGCCGCGGCCGCCGGTGGCGGCGGCCATGGTGTTCGACACCGTCAGGCTGGGCGGCGCATTGGTCGAGCGGGTCAGGACCACGTCGATGGGATCGGCGGCCACATCAGGCCGGGCCTGGGACGGCGCCGGGCGGGCCGAGGCCAGCATGGTGGTGGGCGCGGTGGGCGCCTCGAACAGGTTCTGGGTGTACTGGATGTTCTCGCCGTGAGCGCGGCGATCCATGATGTCGAAGCCGGTGAGCAGCAGGCCTTCCACCGTCTCGTTGCGGGTGCGCGGCGAGGGGCCGCCCAGCTCCACCGCGATCAGGCGGGTGTTGTTGCGCACCGCCGAGGCGGCGAGGTTCCAGCCGGCGGCGTTGGTGAAGCCGGTCTTCAGGCCATCCACGCCGGGCATCTTGCCCAGGAGGCCGTTGTGATTGTTCATCGACGTGCCGCGGAAGACGAAGGTCTCCTGGCTGAAGAAGCCGTAGTACTGCGGATAGTCGCGCATCACCGAGCGCGACAGGATGGCGATGTCGCGGGCCGTGGAGATCTGGCGGCTGTCGGGCAGGCCGGACGCATTCACGAAGTGGCTGTTGGTCATGCCCAGCTCCTGCGCGCGCAGGGTCATCAGGGCGGCGAAGCGGGACTCCGAGCCGCCGATGTGCTCGGCCATGGCCACGGCCATGTCGTTGGCCGACTTCACGGCGATGGCGTGCAGGGCGTCTTCCACGGTGATCTGGTCGCCGGGACGCAGGCCCAGCTTGGTGGGCGACTGGGCGGCGGCGTGGGCCGAGACCGTGATCAGGTCGGTCGGCTTCATCTTGCCGGAGGCGAGCTGCTCGAACGCCAGATACATGGTCATGATCTTGGTGATCGAGGCCGGGTAGCGCGGGCTGTCAGCGCGCTTGGCGTAGAGCACCTCGCCGGTCCGCGCATCGATGACGATGGCCGCGTATTTGGGCTCGCCCGTGTTCACCCGCATGGGCGTGGAGGGGCTGTAGGCGGAATCGTCTTCCTGAGCCTGGGCCAGGACCGGGAGGGTCAGGGCGCTGGCGCCGATGGCCAGGGCCGCGAAGAAAGTAGCTATACGCCGGGCGGGCTCGTGCATTCCGAACTCCGATAAGGACTCAACTGGGGCGACCCCCGCGTCGCCTACGTGATCACTAACATGAGTTCATCTACCTTGCGCCAAGGTAAACAAGTGTTGAGTGATTGGGTCGCAGGGGGCCGCCTCTCGGCAATGTGACAGGATTGTGCACTGCACAAAAATGTCGTTGACTTTCGCACTGCAACATGAGATCAACCCCTTGGATGCGCTGGGAAGCTATGCCTTGGCGCGTCACCCATTTTGCAGATGCGAACCCAAATGCCCCGCGCGAAACCCCAAGGAGCTACCCCCATGGCCAATGGCGCCGAAACGATGAAGTCCACCGTCGAGCAGTTCACCGCCGCCGGCAACAAGGCGTTCAAGGAACAAGTCGAGAAGTCCATGGCCGCCATGGGCGAACTCAACACCCACTCCAAGAAGAACCTGGAAGCCGTGGTCGCCTCGGTGACCGCCGCCACGAAGGGCGTCGAAACCCTGGGCGCCCAGGCGATGGCGTTCTCCAAGTCCTCGCTGGAAGCCAATGTGGCCGCCGCCAAGACCCTCGCCTCCGCCAAGAGCGTGCAGGAAGTGGTCGAGCTGCAGACCGCCTTCGCCAAGTCGGCCTTCGAGACCTACATGGCCGAAATGAACAAGATGACCGAGACGGTCGCCGCGTCGCTGAAGGACTCCATGTCCCCGATCAACGAACGCGTCACCGCCTTCGTCGAGAAGGTCCAGGCCGCCCGCTAAGCCAGGCGGCCCCGGCGGCTTCGCCGGCGCGACACGTTTTAAGGCCCGGACCCCACAAGGTCCGGGCCTTTTGCTTTTCCGGCGCAAGCGGACGCGCTAACAAGTCGCGCATGTCGAACCCGCAAGACCGCCTTGCCGCCCTGGGGATCGAGCTGCCGCAGCCGATCTCCCCCGTGGCCAACTACGTGCCCTTCACCCGCTCGGGCAGTCTCATCCACATTTCCGGACAGGTGTCGGTAGACTCGGGCGGCGGCATCCGCGGCGTCGTCGGCCAGGACGTCAGCCTCGAGCAGGGCCAGGCCGCGGCGCGGCTGTGCGCCATCAACCTGATCACCCAGATGAAGGCCGCTTGCGACGGCGACCTTTCGCGGGTGAAGCGGGTGCTCAAGCTCGGCGGCTTCGTCCAGGCCGGGCCGGAGTTCTTCGATATCCCCAAGGTGGTCAACGGCTGCTCGGACCTGATCGTCGAGGTGTTCGGCGACCTCGGCCGCCACGCCCGCTCGGCGGTGGGGGTCTACCGCCTGCCCATGAACTTCGCTGTCGAGGTCGACGCCGTGGTGGAAGCCCCATGAAGGATACGTTCGGCGAACTCTGGGACCTGCTGTTCGATCCGCCCATCGCGCACCGCGGTCTGTGGTCCAAGGACGGCGCGCCGGAGAACTCCCTCGGCGCCTTCCAGGCCGCCTGCCAGGCCGGCTACGGCATCGAGCTGGACGTCCAGCTCACCGCCGACGGCGAGGCGGTGGTGTTCCACGATTCCAAGCTGGATCGGATGACCGGCCGGGAAGGGCGGATTTCCGACTATTCGGCCGCCGACCTGGGCCAGATGAAGCTGAATGGCTCGGACGAGACCATCCCGACCCTGGCCGACACCCTGACCCTGATCGGCCACCGGGCCATGGTCCACATCGAGATCAAGACCCCCTTCGGCGAGGTCGGCCCGCTGGAGCGGCGGGTGCACGAGATCCTCATCGACCACAACGGCCCGACCTGCGTGATCGGCTTCAACCCCTATTCCCACGCCTGGTTCGCCGACCATCACCCCAAGGTGCTGCGCGGACTGGACAGCTACAACTACGCCTCGGGCGACGCCAAGCACATGGCGCCGGAGCTGCGGAAGGCCTTCGCCGACCTGGAGCATGTGTCCTTCGCCCGCCCGCACTTTCTGGCGCTCGGCCTCGACATGCTGCCCAGCCCCAAGGCCGACGAGTTCCGCGCCAAGGGCATGCCGGTGGTGGCATGGACCGTGCGCAAGCCGGAAGAGTGGGACGCCGTGAAGGCCCACTGCGACAACCTGATCTTCGAGGGCTTCCACGCGTGACAGGCCTGAAGGCCGCCGTTCGAGTTCACCGCAGACTATCCGAGATCGGCCGCGACGCCTGGGAGGCCTGCGCGGCCGCCCCGGCGTACGCCGGCAATCCCTTCGTCTCCTACGACTTCCTGGACTGCCTGGAGGAGAGCGGCTGCGCCGTCGAGCGCACCGGCTGGGCGCCGCAGCACCTGACCGTCGAGGACGAGGCCGGGGCCGTGGCCGCCGTGGCGCCGCTGTACCTGAAGTCCCACAGCCAGGGCGAATACATCTTCGACCACAGCTGGGCCGACGCCTACGAGCGGGCCGGGGGCAAGTACTATCCCAAGCTGCTCTGCGCCTCGCCGTTCTCGCCGGTGACCGGGCCGCGCCTGCTGGTGCGGGGCGATGTCGACCTGGAGGAGGGACGCCGCTACCTGCTGGGTGGGGCGCTGGCGCTCTGCGACCGCTTCGACGTCTCCAACCTGGGGATCAACTTTCCCACCGAGGCCGAGTGGGCGTTCATGGGCGAGCAGGGCCTGCTGCTGCGCCAGAACCAGCAGTACCACTGGCACAACGGCGGCTACGCGACCTTCGACGATTTCCTGGGCGCCCTGTCGTCCGGCCGCCGCAAGACCATCCGGCGCGAGCGGCGCGACGCCAACGCCGGGCTCGAGATCCACATGCTCACCGGCAAGGACCTGAGCGAAGAGCACTGGGACGCCTTCTACCAGTTCTACATGGACACCGGCTCGCGCAAGTGGGGCCGGCCCTACCTCAACCGCCTGTTCTTCTCGCTCCTGGGCGAGCGGATGGCCGACAGGGTGCTGCTGGTCATGGCCCGGCGCGGCGGACGCTGGATCGCCGGCGCCCTCAACCTGATCGGCGGCGACTGCCTCTACGGGCGCAACTGGGGCTGCCTGGAAGACGTGCCCTTCCTGCACTTCGAGCTCTGCTACTACCGGGCCATCGACTTCGCCATCGAACGGGGCCTGGCGCGGGTGGAGGCCGGCGCCCAGGGCCAGCACAAGATCGCCCGCGGCTACCTGCCCAGCGCCGTCTATTCGGCCCACTACATCGCCGATCCGGGCCTTCGCCGGGCGGTGGCGCGCTTCCTGGAGGAAGAGCGGCGGGCGGTGCAGGGCGAGATGGACTGGCTGGCCGAGGAGTATTCCCCCTTCCGTCACGCGGACGGGGCCTGAGCTAGGACCTTTCCCACGCCGCCTTCAGCAGGGCCGCGATCTCGCCGTCGACCTCATTCGGGGCCGCCAGAAGCGTGCGGGCCTTCAGGCGCTCAGACCATGACTCGTTCCGCGGCGGTTCCAGCCGCGGGCTGGCGTCCGGCGTCAGCGCCAGGCCCAGCATCAGCTTGCCGCCCTTGACCGGCCGGGCGGCGGCGAACTGCACCTTGCGCGACCAGGCGGCGAAGCTTTTGCGCGCCGCGCCGATCACCCCGTCAGGACCCCGCGCCGCCGCATCGACGGCGTCATAGATGGCGCGGGAGGCCGGGTCGGCCCACAGGGCGTCGGACAGGGCGTCCGGATCGCTCCAGGCCGAGCCTGAGCCAAAGGTCTCGTCGATCACCCAGCTGGCGCGGTTCTGCATCAGGCCATGGGTGTCCTTGAACCATTTCAGCCGGGCGCGCGGCGCGGTCTCCGGGCAGGTGAGGGCGATGGCCTTCCACTCGGCCAGGGTCTTGCCGGTGTCGCGTTCCAGGCCGTCGCGCATCGACTGGAACCACTTGCGCTGGCGCTCGGTCAGTTGGGGCTCGGCCATGGCTCGCCCTGCGGGGGTTTGCTAGGACGATGGCGCAACACAAGGGAGAGGCCAAGCCATGAGCCTGGACGGGACCTACGATCCGGCCAACATCTTCGCCAAGATCGTGCGCGGAGAGATGCCCTCGGCCAAGGTCTATGAGGACGCCGACACCCTGGCCTTCATGGACGTCTTTCCCCAGGCGCCCGGCCACGTGCTGGTGATCCACAAGACTGCCCCGGCCCGCAACCTGCTGGAGATCGAGGACGGGCCGCTGCAGGCGGTGATGCGGACGACGCAAAAGGTGGCGCGGGCCGTCCGCGCGGCCCTGAAGCCCGACGCCATCGCGGTGATGCAGTTCAACGGATCGGCGTCGGGCCAGACGGTCTATCACCTGCATTTCCACATCATCCCGCGCCAGGAAGGCGTGCCGCTGGGCCGCCACGCCGGTGGCGGCATGGCCGACCCTCAGGTGCTGGCCGAGCAGGCGAGGGCGATCGCCGCCGAGATCCGCTGATGGCCGACCTCGAGGTCAGTTTCACCCGCGTCTCGCCCACCCACCATCGCTTCGCCTATCGGCGGCCGGACGGCTCGGGCGAGGCGATCGAGATGGAGACCGCGAGCCTCCTCTTCCACGACCTGCTGCACTTCGCGGTGGAGACCGAGGTGGGGCTGCGGGGGTCGTTCTACGGCCTCCTGGCCAAGGTGGGCGGCTACGAAGAGCTGCGGGTGGCCGGCGGCGCGGCCCTGGGCGGCGAGATCGCCATCACAGAGCGGGTGGTTGGAGCGCTGACCGGCGCGCTGAACGCCGACGGCGGGGACGGGGATCTGGACGCCGACGGCTTCGTGGCCCAGGTCAGCGAGTTCCTTGAATACTATGACGAGGGCGCGCCGCGCTGGATGACGCCGGCCCTGGTCCTGCAGGTGCGCGAGCGGATGCGTCAGCTCCTCGGGCGCTGGAAGGCGACGCCTTTCGGCGAGACGATGACCCTGGCGTTCCCGCTTCCCTAGCTGACGCCGGGAGTCGCCGCCGGGGCGTGTGACCGAAGGGCGCTGCGCAGCAGCTCCAGGGTTTCGGCCGCGCCGTAGAAGCCGATGGGTTTCAGGGCGTGGCGCGAGCGGACCTCCACATAGTGGCCGCGGGTCTTGACCCTTGCGATATCCGGCCAGGCGATGAAGGCGTCCTGTTCCGACTGGGCCAGCAGGCCCGCGCCCGCCGCGCCAGGCTTGCCGGCCAGGAGGCCGATGACGCCCGCCGCCTGGGCCGCCCGGCGCTCGCCCTTGCCTGAGGCGAAGTAGAGACCCCGGGTGGTCACCGCATAGTGGGCGCGAAAGCCGCCCATCAGGTCCACGATCACCCCCACGATCAGCCACAGGGCGCCGAAGAGGACGAGGCCGCCGACCAGCGCGGTGATGCCCGTCTTCCATCCGGCCGTGACCGCCACGACGGCGCCCAGCACCATCAGGGGCGCCCCGAAGACCAGGGCGAAGGCCCGCCACAGGTTCGGATTGGCGAGCATCCGGATGCGATGGTCCCAGGCCAGCAGGGTCTCTTCGGCGGCGTCGCTCATGCCCGGCAGGCTGCGGCGCGCCGGGGGTCTCAGCCTTGATCCAGCACAAGATCTCGACGCCGCGGCGCCCAGGCACGAAAACGCCCTCCCGGTGAGGGGAGGGCGCTCTCTGTCGCTGACCGGCCTGGGCTATTGGGCCAGGGCCGGCTCCTCGGCGTCGGAATCGTCCACCGTCTCCTTGCGGTCGGGCGGCGTCGACTTCTCGTCGAACTCGAAGGCCAGCTTGCCGTCCTTGAGCACCACCTTGACGTGGCCGCCCTTGGCGAGGCGTCCGAACAGGATGTCGTCGGCCAGCGGACGCTTGATCTGCTCCTGAATGACCCGGCCCAGGGGACGCGCGCCGTAGAGCTCGTCGAAGCCGTTCTTGGCCAGCCAGTCGAGGGCCTCTTCCGAGGCTTCGATGGTGACATGCCGGTCGGCCAGCTGGGCCTCCAGCTGCAGGATGAACTTCTGCACCACCATCCGGATCACGTCCTGCGACAGCGGCTTGAAGGCCACCACGGCGTCCAGGCGGTTGCGGAATTCCGGGGTGAACAGGCGCTTGATCGCCTCCTCGTCCTGGCCTTCCACCTTGCCCCGGCCGAAGCCGATGGAGTTGCGCTGGCTGTCGGAGGCCCCGGCGTTGGTGGTCATGATCAGGATGACGTTCCTGAAGTCGACCTTCTTGCCATTGGCGTCCGTCAGGGTGCCGTGGTCCATGACCTGCAGCAGGATGTTGTAGACGTCCTGGTGCGCCTTCTCGATTTCGTCGAGCAGGACCACCGCGTGCGGATGCTGGTCCACAGCGTCGGTCAGCAGGCCGCCCTGGTCGAAGCCCACATAGCCGGGAGGCGCCCCGATGAGGCGGCTGACGGTGTGGCGCTCCATGTACTCCGACATGTCGAAGCGCAGGAGCTCGATGCCCAGGGTGCCCGCCAGCTGGCGCGCCGTCTCGGTCTTGCCGGTGCCGGTGGGGCCCGAGAACAGGTAGCAGCCGATCGGCTTGTTGGCGTCGCGCAGGCCGGCCCGGGCCATCTTCATGGCGCTGGAGAGCTGCAGGATCGCCTCGTCCTGGCCGAAGACGGCGCCGCGCAGGTCGGTTTCGAGCTGCTTGAGGGCCTCGGTGTCGGACTTGGACACGGACTTGGGCGGGATGCGGGCGATCTTGGCGACCACCGCCTCCACTTCCTTCAGGCCGATGATCTTCTTGCGCTTGCTTTCGGGCAGCAGCATCTGGCTGGCGCCGGCCTCGTCGATGATGTCGATGGCCTTGTCGGGCAGCTTGCGGTCGTTGATGTACTTGGCCGACAGCTCCACCGAGGCGCGGATGGCCTCGTTGGTGTACTTCAGCTTGTGGAATTCCTCGTAGTAGGTCTTCAGACCCTTGAGGATCTTCACAGTGTCCTCGATCGTCGGTTCGTTGACGTCGATCTTCTGGAACCGCCGGACCAGGGCGCGGTCCTTCTCGAAATGCTGGCGGAACTCCTTGTAGGTGGTGGAGCCCATGCACTTCAGGGTGCCCGAGGCCAGGGCCGGCTTCAGCAGGTTAGAGGCGTCCATGGCCCCGCCGCTGGTGGCGCCGGCGCCGATGACGGTGTGGATCTCGTCGATGAACAGGATCGCGCCGTCGTGGTTCTCGAGTTCCTTGATGACCTGCTTGACCCGTTCCTCGAAGTCGCCGCGGTAGCGGGTGCCGGCCAGCAGCGAGCCCATGTCCAGGCTGAAGATGGTGGCGTCGGCCAGCACGTCCGGCACCTGGTGGGTGACGATCTTGCGGGCCAGGCCCTCGGCGATGGCGGTCTTGCCGACCCCCGGGTCGCCGACGAGCAGGGGATTGTTCTTGGTGCGCCGGCACAGGATCTGGATGCAGCGCTCGACCTCGGCCGTCCGCCCGATCAGGGGGTCGACCTTGCCCTGGCGGGCCTTCTCATTGAGGTTGATGCAGTAGGCTTCCAGGGCCTCGCCGCCGGTCTTCACGGCGGGCTTTTCTTCCTCGTCGCCCGCGCCCTTGGTGGGACGCGCCTCGGAGGCGCCAGCCTTCTTGGCGATGCCGTGGGCGATGAAGTTGACGGCGTCGTAGCGCGTCATCTCCTGCTGCTGCAGGAAATAGGCGGCGTGGCTCTCCCGCTCGGAGAAGATCGCCACCAGCACGTTGGCGCCGGTGACGTCGTCGCGGCCAGAGGACTGCACGTGGATCACCGCGCGCTGGATCACCCGCTGGAAGCCCGCCGTCGGTTTGGCGTCCTCGCCGTCGTCCACGATCAGGGACTTCAGCTCGGTGTCGACATAGGCGGTGAGGTTCTTCTTCAGCTCGGCCAGGTCGACGTCGCAGGCGCGCATCACGTTGGAGGCGTCGGCGTCGTCAATGAGGGAGAGCAGCAGGTGCTCGAGGGTCGCGTATTCGTGCTTGCGCTGGTTCGCAAAGGCGACCGCGCGGTGAAGGGATTCTTCCAGGTTACGCGAGAATGATGGCAAGCTGGGCCTCTCAATCCTTTTCCATGGTGCATTGCAGCGGATGCTGGTGACGGCGGGCCGTCTCGATCACCTGTGCAACTTTGGTTTCGGCCACCTCGTAGGTAAAGACGCCGCAGACGCCGACGCCGTTTTGGTGGACGTGGAGCATGATACGCGTCGCGCTTTCGCGCGATTTATTGAAGAACCGCTCAAGGACATAGACCACGAATTCCATGGGCGTGTAGTCATCGTTGAGAATCAACACGCGATACATGGACGGCTTTTGGGTCTTGGTCTTCGTCTGGGTGACGATGGCCGTTCCCGTGCCGATAGTCTGGTCCCCTTGCTGTTTCTCCGCCACGACGGGTCTCCAACGCGGGAGGCCATTTAGCCTCCCCTCCAATTAGATATGAGAACTAGGCCGCATTGGAAGGGGCGTTTCAAGGCCGACGTGCTTTCCAGGGCCCCGCGCTCAATTCTCGGGCGGCCCGCGTTTGAGCGCCCGGCCGGAGACCACGGCGTCGGCGCCGAAGCGCGCCCGTAGGGCGTCCAAGGCTTTTTCGCTTTGCAGCGCCCGTGATTCCGCGCCCGCGAAAAAGTCGGATGTGGCCAGATCGCCATCGACGAGGTCCGAAATTCCGATCCCGATAAGGCGATAAGCCGCAGTCCCCACTTCCGGTTTCAACAGCTCCCGACCCAGTTGAAAAAGCGTCTTGGCCGTCTGGGTGGCGATCGGCAGCGTCTTTCGGCGAGTCGTGATGCGAAAAACCGAGTCGCGGAGCTTCAGCGTCACCACGCGGCCGGCGATGGACTCCGCCCGGGCGTGGCGGGCCACTTTCTCGCACAGCGGCCACAACTGATCCTCCAGGTCCGCCAGGCGGGTGAGGTCCTCGTTGAAGGTGGTCTCGGCGCTGAGGCTCTTGCGCGCCTGGCCGGGGTCCACGGCCCGGGTGTCGCGGCCGCGGGCCAGGTCCGCCAGGCGCAGGCCGCCGGCGCCGAAGCGGTCGGCCAGCACCCTGGGGTCCGCCCGGGCCAGGTCGCCGACGGTCTTGAACCCGGCCTTCTGCAGGCTGGCGGCGAAGGCGGGGCCGACGCCGGGGATGATCGACACCGGCCGTGGGGCCAGGAACCGCTCGGCTTCCGCCGCCCCGATCACCGCGAACCCGCGCGGCTTGTCGAGGTCCGAGGCGATCTTGGCTAGGAACTTGTTGGGCGCCAGGCCGATGGAGACGGTGATGCCCACGTCGCGCTCGACCTCGGTCTGCAGGCGGGCCAGGGTCAGGACGGGCGGGGCGCCGTGCAGGCGCTCGGTGCCGGAGAGGTCCATCCAGGCCTCGTCCAGCGACAAGCCCTGCACCAGCGGGGTCAGGCGGCGCACCTTCTCGAAGATGCGCCGGCTCTCGGCGCGGTACTTCACGAAGTCGGGCCGGATGATCACCGCCTCGGGGCACAGCTTGCGCGCCTTGAACATCGGCATGGCCGAGCGCACGCCCGAGATGCGGGCGATGTAGCAGCAGGTGGTGACGACCCCGCGCACGCCGCCGCCGACGATCACCGGCAGGTCTCGCAGCTCGGGCCGGTCGCGCTTTTCCACGCTGGCGTAGAAGGCGTCGCAGTCCAGGTGGGCGATGGCCAGCCGGTCGAGTTCCTCGTGGGCCAGGATGCGCGGCGAGCCGCAGTCAGGGCAGCGCCGGGGGGTCGCCTCGCCGGTCCAGAAGCAGTCGCGGCAGAGGGCCTTCAAGAGGCCCGCCTAGTCCAGCGGCCAGAGCCAGGCCGCCCCGCGCACGCCGGAGGAATCACCGTGTTTCGCCTGCGCGATCCCGGTCGTGAACACGTCTGAGAAGGCGTAGCGCGCCGCCACCGGCGGAACCCGGTCATAGAGCTCCAGGGTGTTGGACATGCCGCCGCCGAAGACGATCACATCGGGATCCAGGACGTCGCAGATCACCGCCAGGGCCCGGCCCAGGCGGTTCACATAGTGGTCGAAGCAGGTCACGGCCTCGGGCTCCCCGGCGCGGACGGCGGCCATGATGGCGTCGCCGGCCAGCTTGCGCCCGGTGGCGCCCAGATAGGTCTCGCAGAAGGCCGACCCGGAGATCCAGGTTTCCAGGCAGTCGGTGCGCCCGCACCAGCAATGATGGGCGGCGCGCTCGTCCGCGCTGGGCCAGGGCAGGGGGGTATGGCCCCACTCGCCGCCGATGCGGTTGTGACCCTCCACCGTGCGGCCGCGCACCACCACCCCGCCGCCGCAGCCGGTGCCCAGGATGGCGCCGAACACCACCTCGGCGCCCGCCGCCGCCCCGTCGGTGGCCTCCGACAGGGCGAAGCAGTTGGCGTCGTTCTCCATGCGGATCGGCCGGCCGAGGGCCTTCTCCAGGTCTTCCTTGAAGGGCTGGTCGTTCAGCCAGACGCTGTTGGCGTTGCGCATGCGGCCGGTCTTGGGCGAGATCGAGCCGGGCATGCCGACGCCGACGGTCGCGTTCTGGACCCCCGCCTGGCGTCCGGCCTCGGCCACCACCTTGACCACGGCGTCGATGGCCGCCCGATAGTCGCCGGGATTGGGCTCGCGCACCCGCGCCACATAGGCCCCGGACGAATCGAGGGCGGCGGCCTCGATCTTGGTGCCGCCGAAATCCACGCCGATACGGATCATCTGCGGATCGCCTCCAGGACTGCGGCCTGGAGGTCCGCCCAGTCGTCATAGCGTGGATGGCGCTCGGGCGCCGAGTGGGCGTGGGGCCTGAGGCGCTCGTCGGCCACGAGCTGGAAGCGGCTGACGTGCGGCGCCGCCTCGGCCACCGACTCGAGGTTGGGCATCAGGTCGTCGATGAAGGCCACGGGCCCGCGGGTCTTGGCGGCGATGGCCGCGACGCTGGCGCCCTTGGGTCCGGAATTGATCACCAGCGGGAAGTCCAGGCCGTTGCGGATCAGCCAGCGGGTGCGTGGATCGCGGCCCTGGGGCGGGGCGTTGGTCAGGATGACGACGCTCGCCTCCAGTGCGAACGCCTCCAGGGCCGCCGCCGCGCCGGGGGTCAGCTCCATGTGCTCGACGTCGCCGGCGAAATAGGCCTCGAACAGCACCCGGCCCCTGGCGATGTCCAGGTGCTGGTCAGACCCGGGCTCGAAGATGCTCTGGAACAGGGCGAAGCGCGTGATGCGCATCTCGTAGCCGTGGCGGGCGATGAAGGTCTCGAACCCGCGCATGAACAGGCCCAGCACCTCGTCCACGTCGACGATGACGAGCGGCGCCTCGGGATCCACCTCGAGGCTGGATATTTCTGGGGGCAGGATGACGTCAGACAGGGTGAACGACCTGAAGGGCTAACCGTAAGGTAAGGATATTGATGTGTCTTGCGCTTTGAAACACAGACCCCGCGAGTCGCGCGAGGGTCTTGGGGGTTTGGGAAGTCGGGTTCCTGATGGCGAAGAGAGTCCTCATCGTCGAGGATAACGAGCTGAACATGAAGCTGTTTCATGACCTGCTCGACGCGCAGGGGTATGAGACCTTGCAGACCCGAGAGGGGCTGCAGGCGCTCAAGCTCGCCCGCGAGTACAAGCCGGACCTCATCCTCATGGACATCCAGTTGCCGGAAATCTCCGGGCTGGAAGTCACCAAGTGGCTCAAGGAAGACGAGAGCCTCAGCCACATCCCGGTGGTGGCGGTCACCGCCTTCGCCATGAAGGGCGACGAGGAGCGCATCCGCGAAGGCGGCTGCGAGGCCTATATCGCCAAGCCGATTTCCGTGGCCTACTTCCTCGACACCATCCGACGTTTCCTGGACTAGGCCGATGACCGCGCGGATCCTGGTCGTAGACGACATCGACGCCAACGTCCGGCTTCTGCAGGCCAAGCTGCAGGCCGAGTACTATGACGTCCTGACCGCGCATGACGGCGTCACCGCCCTGGCCATCGCCGGCTCCGAAAAGCCCGACATCGTCCTGCTGGACGTCATGATGCCCGGCATGGACGGCTTCCAGGTCTGCAAGCGGCTCAAGGAAGACCCCGAGACGCGTCACATCCCCGTGGTGCTGGTCACCGCCCTGGACGGCCGCGCCGACCGCATCACCGGCCTCGAGGCCGGCGCCGACGAGTTCCTGACCAAGCCCATCGACGACCTGATGCTGTTCGCCCGGGTCAAGAGCCTGACCCGCCTCAAGGTGGTGATCGACGAGTTGCGCCAGCGCGAGGCCTCCGGCCGGCGCATCGGCGTCATCGCGGGGGCCGCCGCGCGGCTGGGTGGGGCCGGCGGCCGGGTGCTGATCGTCGACGACCAGGAACGCCAGGCGGCCCGCATCGCCAGCGAGCTGTCGGTGGAGCACCGGCCGGTGGTCGAGGCCGACCCCGACAAGGCGTTGCTCACGGCGCGCGGCCCGGTCGACCTGATCATCGTCAACACCAACGCCAAGACCTTCGACGGCCTCCGGTTCGCCGCCCAGCTACGCTCGGACGAGAATACGCGCCACCTGCCGATCCTGGGTGTGGTCGATCCGGACGAGCGCGCGCGCCTCGTCAAGGCGCTGGAGATCGGCTTCAACGACATCCTGACCCGGCCGATCGATCCCCAGGAACTGTCCGCGCGGGTGCGCAGCCAGATCCGCGGCAAGCGCTACACCGACTTCCTGCGCAACAACCTCGATCATTCGCTGGAACTGGCGGTCACCGACCAGCTCACCGGCCTGCACAACCGCCGCTACATGACCGGCCAGCTCGGCGCCCTGGTCAATCGCGCGGTGCGCGGCGGCGAGCCGGTGTCGGCCCTGATGATCGACATCGACCACTTCAAGAAGATCAACGACAGCTTCGGCCACGACATCGGCGACGAGGTGCTGCGCGAGTTCGCCGTTCGCCTGGCGTCCAACGTCCGCGCCGTCGACCTGCCGTGCCGCTACGGCGGCGAGGAATTCATGGTCATCATGCCCGACACCAAGCTGTCGGACGCCGAGCGGATCGCCGAGCGCATCCGCCTGCACGTGGCGGGTTCGCCGTTCCGGGTGGCCGGCGGCAGCGAACTGCTGACCGTGACCATCTCCATCGGCGTCGCCTCGACCACCGGCTCGGGCGACCACGCCGAAGCCCTGCTCAAGCGCGCCGACGAGGCCGTCTACGAAGCCAAGGCCGCGGGCCGCAACAAGGTCATCGCCAAGGCGGCCTGAGGGCGGCTCCAAAGCAAGATTTGGAACCACGAACGACACGAAAGACACGAACGGATTGGTCGGCGCCCTCGGCCCCGCCACGCTGACGCCTACCCCCCAACCCCGCTCATCCCGGCGAAGGCCGGGATGAGCGGGCGGGAGACGTTGAGCGAGGACGGGAGAGGGGGGCTCCGCGACCCCTGAAACGCAAAACGCCCGACCTCGCGGCCGGGCGTTCACGGTGTTCGGGCGCCGGAGGCCAGCCTACTTGATCTTGCCTTCGCGGAATTCCACGTGCTTGCGCGCCACCGGGTCGTACTTCTTCAGCACGAGCTTCTCGGTCATGGTGCGGGCGTTCTTCTTGGTCACGTAGAAGAAGCCGGTGTCAGCCGAGGAATTCAGCTTGATCTTAATGGATGCCGGTTTGGCCATAACGTTCAGGTCCTGACGGGCCGGCGCTCGGCCGGGAAATCGGAAGGCGCGGAAAATACGAATCCACAGCCGAAAGTCAACGGCGCATGGAAGTTCGCGGCCGCCCCCATACCACGTCCGTCTGCAAGTCGAAGCGCAAAATCCCGTCCTCGGCCCAGGGCGACAGCCGCCGCTCAAGGTCGCGGTCGAATTCGGCCGCCAGGTCGGCGCCCATCGCGGCCCGGGCCCAGGTGGCGCGCGAGTGCTGGCCGGCGATGAACTCGGACAGGGGCTGGGCCCAGGCGAAGGCAAAGGACCGGCGCCCCACGATATCGATCCAGGCCTCGTAGCGATGGCCGAATTCTATGAACCCGGCCGGATCTGGCGTGCGGCCGACCCGCCTCAGCCAGGTCTGCATGGCGTCGTCCCACGCGGCGGCCCAGGGCGGGCAGGGCGGATGATCGCCGCCGACCGTGGCGAAGAGCGCCGTGCAGGCGGCCAGGCGCGGGAAGAGGCTGGCGTGGTCCATGAAGTGGATCGCCGTCCCCGAGACCACCAGGTCATAGGGCTGGTCCAGCGGCGCCGCGCGATCGCTCGCCTGAAGCCACTGGATGTTCGGGGCGTCGCATCGGGCGCGCCCCTCGGCCAGCATGGGGGCGGAGGGGTCCAGGGCGACCACCTCGTCGAAGTGGGGCGCCAGGGCCGCGGCCAGCTTGCCGGGTCCGCAGCCCAGGTCCAGGGCCCGCTGGCGGCCGGGCGCCAGGGCGACCAGGGCATCGATGGCGGCGGGGGCGTACGGGGCGCGATAGGCGTAGCAGCGGGCCACGTCGGCGTCGTCGAAGGCGGCGCCGGAGTCGGGCGAGAACTGGCTGGTCAAGGGGCCTCCTGTGCGCGGCGCCGGGGCGGCGGCGTTGACGCGCCACCTTCGGGGACTAGGCTGGCGGCCGATACTCGCCTTCGGAGCGCCGTCCATGGCCGCGAAACCCGATGATTTTCAGCGCCGTAACCCCCGGCAGGCCCGCTCGCGGGCGACCTATGACTCAATTCTGGAGGCGGCCGCCCAGGTCATCGCCCGCGAGGGACCGCAGGGCCTGACCACCAATCGCGTCGCCGAGCGCGCCGGGGTCAGCATCGGCACCCTCTACCAGTACTTCCCGGACAAGGCCGCCATCGTCCTGGCCGCGGCCCGCCGCGAACTGGCCGCGCCGGGCTTCCTGTCCCAGCCCAAGGCCTTGGTGGAGGCGCTGGTCGCCATGCTGGAGGGCCTGCTCGGCGGCCAGGCCCAGCCCGCGCGGGCCGTGGCGCGGACCCGGCCGCCGACGGCCCGACGCGCCGGTCCGCCCCTGGAGCGCCGCCTCGCCGGCTGGCTGTGGACGATGACGCCGCTGCTGGCCTAGGTTGCCGGGAGCTGGTGAACATAGACCTCGTTCACCGCGATCTTGTCGCCCTTGAGGATCACCAGGTCGAAGCCGCGGATTCGGCCGAGCTCGCCCTTCTCCCCAATGTCGCAGAACCAGCGCCCGCAGAAGCCGCCGTCGATGGCCCACACTTCGTCGGGCTGGTAGCGCATGGGCGGCGTGGCGGCGAAGAGACCGGTGAGATAGGCCTCCAGGGCGGCATGGCCGGTGATCCCGGCCGCCGTCTGCGGGTCCTTGTAGAGCGCATCCTCGGCGTAGAAGCCGAGCAGGGCGGGGACGTCCTTGGCGGTCCAGGCGGCCAGCCAGTCGGCGTTGAACTTGGCGATGTCGAGGCTCATGAGGGCTCCAGGTCCAGGACGCGGGCGCGGTGCGCCGGGGTGAAGACGTCCGCCGGCGCCGCTTCCGGCCCGGCCATCACCGCCAGGCTGTGGGCCTTGAGCATCGGGTCGGCGTGGCTGTGGTAGCGCTCGCGGCGGGCGCGGGCGATGTCGTCGAATTCCATGTCCAGCCGCGCCTGCAGCTCGGCGGCGAAGCGCAGCCGGCGCATCCGCTCGCGCCGCTCCTCGGCGTAGGGGGCGAAGGAGACCTTCGACCAGTCCGGCGCGTCCAGCAGGATGTCGCAGACCAGGCGAACGTCGCGATAGGTGATGGACAGGCCAAGCCCGATGATCGGATCGTTCCAGCCGGCCGCGTCGCCCACCAGCACCACCCCGGCGCCGGCCGGATCGTCGGTCCAGCTGTCGTGGTTGAAGTAGCTGTAGAGCGGTCCGGCCGGGTCGGCGTCGGCCAGGTGGCGGTTGTCGGGGCTGGAGGCCACGCGGAAGGCCTCCAGGAACCGCCGCGCCCCGTCCTCGCCGGCGAACCGGCTCTTCTGCTCCAGGGCGTAGCCGCCATAGACCCGCACCCGACCCCCGCCCTGCGGGAAGGCCAGGAAGGCGAAGTCGCCTTCCGTCCCGATGGCCTGCAGGTCCTCTGCCCAGCCGTCGGCGCCGTCGATCAGCAGGCCCGCGAACCAGTGGTGCGGCTTGGCCTGGTTGAGCGCGATGCGGGCCGTCTCGCGCACCCGGGAGGCGCGTCCGTCGGCGCCGACCACCAGGGGCGCGCGGGCGGTGACCGTGCGGCCGTCGTGCTCGAAGGTCACCTGCGGCGACGCGCCCAGGGTGACGTCCGTCACATCGACCCCGCGCCGCACCTCCGCGCCCGCCGCCGCGGCCGTGTCGAACAGGGTCTGGCAGTGGTGCGGATGGCCGATGCACAGCGGGCCGGGCACATCCGGCGCGAAGATGTTCAGCGGCATCGCATGGGCTTCCGATACCTCTGGCGACAGCGTCTCATCGTAGGTGATGTGCCGCGACAGGTGATGGCCGCCGGCGCCGACAAGGGTGTCATAGAGGCCGAGGCGCCGGGTTTCCGTCACCCCCCACGGCGCGATCCACTCGCCGCGCACCCGATCCTCATAGGCGGTGGACGCCTCCAGCAGCAGGATGCGCTTGCCCGCCCGCGCCAGCACCGCCGCCAGCGCCGAGCCGCCGATGCCGCCGCCGACGATGATCGCGTCGTAGAGATCGTCCATGGCCGTTCCTCTTGCCGCGGGGCGAGTGTCGACCGACTGGGCGGCGGCTTCAACGGTGACCGCGGGGAAGGTTGTCGGGCGACCAGGCCAGCATCCAGGGCAGGGCGGCCCCCCAGGCGTCTAGCGTCGCGCCGTGGCCCCGCGACCGGGCAAGGGGCGTCAAGGCGTCCAGAAGGGCCTGGAGGGCCGGCGCGGGCGCTGCGCCGAGCGCCTGGTCGACCAGGGCGAGCAAGGCCGCGCCCGTCCACGGGACGCCCTCCAGCGGCCGGCGCTGCAGTTCCCAGCCCAGATATTTCGGATAGGGGCGCAGCCGGCCGCCATCGATCGCGAACAGGAAGTCCAGCGCCGCCTCCGGCGCCTGGGCGGCCTCCAGCCGGCTGGCCAGGGCGTCGCCGTCACGGGCGCACTTCATCGCCCGGTAGGCCTGGTTGACGAAGCGGTCGAGGGCGGCGGCGGCGAAGGCCTCGATGGCCGCCGGCGGGATGCGGGCCTTGTCGTCGATCAGGGCCTGGATGTCGCCCGTCCGGTCGATCAGGGCGCGCACATCGACGAAGCTGTAGCGGTCCCAGGCCTGCGGGCCGTCCCACGCCGCATAGGCGGCGAACTGGCGTTGGGTGAAGACGGCGGCGTCGATCCCGTCCGGCGCCCGGGCCGCGCACCAGGCCCGCCAGGCCGCAACGGCGTCGTCGGCGACCACCAGGCCGCAGTCGTGGTCCGAGGCGTCCGTCGCCCGGCCCTTGCCCCGCGAGCCGCCCAGCCACAGGCCGAGCACGCCCGGATCGGCCTCGGCCCGGGCCTTCAGCGCCGCGAAGGCGGCCTCAGAGGTGCTGGAGACGCTGGCCGCCACGGGTGAACCGCAGGAACGGGGCGGCGCGGCCACGGTCCTTGAGGCGCTGGGGCACCTCGCGCAGGACAAAGCGGGTCACCGACGGCAGGTCCAGCGCCAGGGCCTCGTCCAGGTCCACCCAGGCGATCTCGTCCAGCTCGCCGCAGTCGGGCTGGCGATCCAGGCTGTGCAGGTGCTCGGCCTCGGCCATGAAGAAGCGGGCGTCGAAGCGCTTGGGCACCATCGGCGGGGTGATCGCCCGGGCGATGAAGTCCAGGCCCGACAGGTCCGGCACCACGCCATGGGCCAGGAACTCGCGCCAGGGGCCGACGGTGGGCCGGGACGGTCCGGGACGGCCCAGCAGCAGCCCAGCCTCCTCAAAGGTCTCACGGATCGCCGTCAGCGCCAGCGCCCGGCCACGGCCGGAGGGCGACTGCTGGTCCAGCTTGTGGGCCACCTCGGGGCGCAGATCCTCGGAGAAGGGCGCCTTGAAGTCGCTGCGATCGATGCGGCCGCCCGGGAACACCCACTTGTCCGGCATGAAGTCGTGCCCGGCGGCGCGCCGGCCCATCAGCACGCGCGGCTTGGGCCCGTCGCGGCGGATGATGATCAGGGTGGCCGCGTCCCGGGGACGGGCGGCCTTGGAGCCCGGCTGGCGCTGGATGCGCATCGCCTGCTCGGGATTCGGGTCAAACGGTTGTTCGGTCATGCCCAACTCTAGGCGCCCGCAGGGGCGCGGGGGAAGCCTGTCGTTGCGGAAAGGGAGGCCTTGGGGGTTAACCCTCCCCCGCGCCGAATCGTCCCAGGCCCCGCAGCTTCCGCTTGTGGCGTCCCCGCCGTTCCCGTCTAATCCAGGCCATGAAGGAGACCCCACCCCGGCTCGGGACGGTGGAGCGGCGGTGGTTGGGGCTGGTGCCCGTGCGCCCGCCGCGCCCCTGGTTCGGCATTGGACTGGCCCTGGCCCTGTCGGCCCTGGGCACGGCGGCGCATTGGCTGCTGGGCCCGGCGCTGGGCGACGAGCTGCCCTTCATCACCTTCTTTCCGGGTATCCTGATCGCCTCGGTCTGGGGCGGCCCGGCGGGCGGCCTGACCGCCACCGTGATGGCCGGCGTCCTCGGCGCGACCCTGTTCCTGCCGCACCGGCCGCACCTGAACGGACAGGTGGCCGCCGCGCGGATCGGCGTGGCCCTGGGCACCGGGATCCTGATCATCCTGGTCTCGGAGATGCTGACCCGGACCGTACGGGCCCTGGCCGCCAGCGAGGAGCGCATGCGCCTGCTGGTGGAGGCCACGGCCGCCTTCATCGTCCGCCTGGACCGGTCCGGCGAACGGCTGTTCCCCAGCGCCGAATGGCGCGCCTTCACCGGCCAGAAGCACGAGCGCAGGCAGGGCGCCTGGCGCGAAATGCTGCATCCTGACGACGCCGCGGTCTTTCCCGAGCTCGGCGGCGCCCCCCTTCAGGTCGAGGCCCGCCTTCGCCACCCCGACAGCAAGGGTCACCGCTGGGCGCGTATCAGCCTGACGCCGGTGCATCGCGGCGGGGCGGTCTATGAGTGGCTGGGCGCGGTGGAGGACATCCACGACCGCAAGCTCATGGAGGAACGCGGCCGCGTCCTGGCCGACGAACTGGCGCACCGCGCGCGCAATGGCATCGGCATGGTCCAGGGAGTCGTGGAACAGTCCGCCCGGGGCGCGACCAGCGTGGACGACTTGCGCGACACCGTCGTCGGCCGCCTGCAGGCCATGTCCCGCGCCCAGGACATCCTGTCGCTCAAGGACGGGGAGACCGCGCCCCTGGCCAAGGTCGTCGAGCAGGTGCTGGCGGCCTTCGAGCCCGGGCGGTTCGAGGTCATTGGCAAGGGCGATGTGATCCTGAGCCGGCCGGCGGCCATTCTGGTGGGCCTGATCCTCTACGAGCTGGGCACCAATGCGGTGAAGTACGGGGCGCTGTCGGTTCCGGGCGGACGGGTGATCCTGGAGCACGGTCCGGCCAAGGACGGCCTGGCGAGCCTGAGCTGGCGCGAGACCGGCGGGCCGCCCGTGGCCCCGTCCGAGCGGCGCGGCTTTGGCCATCGGCTGCTGCAGAGCGGCCCGGCCAACCTCGGCGGCGCATCGGAGGTCCTGCACAGCCCCGACGGGGTGCGGGCCCGCTTTTCCTTTCGTCCCTGACGCTTTTCCGGCGACGGACTGTCGGCCTGGGGGATTGTCGTTCGTCTTGAGTGGGACAAGGATGGCCCAGGAGGCGAGCCATGACCCAAGCCGTGCAGCTTCTCGTCGGCACCCGCAAGGGCGCCTGGATCTATCGCAGCGACCCGCAGAGGCGGCGATGGTCGGTGGATGGTCCCCACTTCCTGGGCAACATCGTCAATCACCTGGTGCTCGACCCGCGCGATGGCCGCACCCTGCTGATGGCCGCCAAGACCGGGCACCTGGGACCGACCATCTTCCGCTCCACGGACGGCGGAGCGTCCTGGACCGAGGCGGCCCGGCCCCCGGCCTTTCCCAAGGCCGACGATCCCGCCAACGCTCGCGCCGTCGGTCACACCTTCTGGCTGGAGCCGGGCCATGCCAGCCAGCCCGGGGTCTGGTGGGCCGGCTCGTCGCCGCCGGGCCTGTTCCGCAGCGAGGACGGCGGCGCCACCTGGGACGGCGTCGACGGCTTCAACGCCCATCCGCGCTACTGGGACTGGTGCCCGCCGGGGGAGAGCACGCCGGACGGGGCGCTGCTGAACCAGATCGTCATCGACCCGCGCGACGCGGCGCACATGTACCTGGCGACGTCCACGGCCGGGGTGTTCGAGACCCTCGACGCCGGCGCGACCTGGGTGCCGCTGAACAAGAACGTCGAGGCCAACTTCATGCCCGACCCCTATCCGGAGTTCGGCCAGGACGCCCACTTCATCGCCCTGGCGCCGACCAACCCTGACCGGCTCTGGCAACAGAACCACTGCGGAATCTATCGCCTGGACCGGCCCTCCGACACCTGGGACCGCATCGGCAAGGCCATGCCGGAGGAGATCGGCGACATCGGCTTCACCATCGTCCCGCATCCCCGCGACGACGCCACCGCCTGGGTGTTCCCCATGGACGGCACGACGGTCTGGCCGCGCACCAGCCCGGGCGGCCGTCCGGCGGTCTATCGCACCCGCGACGCCGGCCAGAGCTGGGAGCGCCAGGACGGCGGGCTTCCCGACACCCAGGCCTGGTTCACGGTCAAGCGCCAGGCCTTCTGCGCCGACCGCGCCGATCCCCTCGGCCTCTATCTCGGCACCACGGGCGGCGAACTGTGGATGAGCGACGATGAGGGTGCGGGCTGGCGGCAGATCGCGACCCACCTGCCGGAGATCTATTCGGTGGTCGCTACGCCCCTATGACCCGCGTCCTGATCCCCTCGCAGCTCACCGCCTATACGGACGGCGCCACGCGCGTGGAAGCGGAGGGGGGCACCATCGCCGCCGTGCTGGACGATCTCGACCGGCGCTTTCCGGGCCTGAAGTTCCGCGTCATCGACGAGCAGGACCGGGTGCGGCCGCACATGAAGCTGTTCGTCGGCCAGGACCGCGCCCACGACATCCGCGCGGCGCTGGCGGGCCACGAGGAACTGATGATCTTCGGAGCCCTCAGCGGCGGCTAGGGTCGCCGCCGGCTTCAGAACGCCAACCGGCCCTTCAGGTCGTCGAACGGCCGCATCACCTGCCGGGCGTAGGCCGGCCGGGCGCGCAGGCGGGCGTACCAGGCTTCCACGTGGGGCAGGGCGGGGCGCTCGATGTCCATCTCGAACCAGCGGTAGAGCAGGGTTCCGCTCGGCAGGTCGCCCATCGTCAGGTGATCGCCGGCGACGTAGGGCCGGTTCGCCAGGAGGGCGTCCAGCTTGAAGAGATCATCGGCCGTGGCGGCCAGAAGCTGGGCGTTGCGGGTGTCGTCGCGGCGGCCTTCCGGCGTGCGATACCAGCCCCAGAAGAAGCCCATCAGATGCGGCTGCAGGGTCGTCTGATTCCACTCCATCCACTGGTCGGCCCGGGCGCGTTGTCGGGGGTCGGCCGGCCACAGGACGTCTTGGGAATAGGCGGCGGTCAGGTAGCGCAGGATCGCCCCGGACTCCCAGACCACCGTCCCGTCGTCGTCGATGACCGGCACCCAGCCGTGCGGGTTCATGGCCAGGAAGGCGTCGGTGTCGAGCAGGCCGAACGGGCCGCCGGCTGGGACGTGCTGGTAGGCCAGGCCGATCTCGTCCAGGGCCCACATCACCTTCTGGACGTTGATCGACGACAGCCGGCCCCAGGCCGTCAGGCTCATCGCCGCTTGCCCTTCTTGGGCCCGCCGGGCCGCAGCAGCTTGGCCCGGCCGGCGCCGCCGCCTCTTGGACCACCGCTCTTGGGACCACCGCTCTTGGGGCCACCGCCCTTGGGGCCGCCGCGGCCCGGCCCGCCGCGCAGGCCGCGGCCGCGTCCCGCGAAGGGCGAGGCCTTGGCGTTGGGATCGCGAGGCTCTGGATCGCTCAGCATCTCGAAGACGAGACCGCCGGTGATCGGCGTCGCCTCCTTCAGCCGCACCTCCACCAGCCGCCCCAGCCGCCAGCGCTCGCCGGTGCGTTCGCCGACCAGGGCGTGGGCGGTCTCGTCGTGGACGAAGTACTCGCCGCCGAGGCTCGACACCGGCACGAGGCCGTCGGCGCCGGTCTCGGTCAGGCGCACGAAGAGGCCGAAGCGGGTCACACCGGTGATCCGCCCCTCGAAGTCGGCGCCGACCCGGTCTTCCATGTAGGCGGCCACATAGCGGTCGGTGGCGGCGCGCTCGGCGGCCATGGCCCGGCGCTCGGCGGCGGTGATCCGCTCGGCGGTGTCGGGCAGGCGGGCGATGTCCTCGTCCGACAGGCCGTCGTTCCCCAGGCCCAGCCCCCGGATCAGGCCCCGATGCACGATCAGGTCGGCGTAGCGGCGGATCGGCGAGGTGAAGTGGGCGTACTTGTCCAGGTTCAGCCCGAAGTGGCCGATGTTCTCGGGTGAATAGATCGCCTGCATCTGGGTGCGCAGCACCACCTCGTTGACGATCTCGGCGTGCGGGCCGCCGCGGGTCTGGGTCAGGAGCTGGTTGAAGCGCTCGGTGTGCGGCGCCTGGCCCTTGTTCCAGGGGATGCCCAGGGTGGCCAGGAAGTCGACCAGGGCCTGGACCTTCTCGTCGCTGGGGGCGTCGTGGATGCGGTAGACCAGGGGCGTGCGCCGCTGCTCCAGCATCTCGGCGGCCGCGACGTTGGCCTGGATCATGAACTCTTCGATCAGCTTGTTGGCCTCGAGCATCTGGCGCGGGGTGATGGACTCCACCTCGCCCTCGGGGCTGATCCGCACCCGCCGCTCGGGCGAGTCGATCTCCAGCGGCGAGCGGGCGTCGCGGCCGATCTTGAGGGTCCTGTAGGCGTCCCACAGCGGGCGCAGGATATCCTCCACCAGGGGCGCGGTCTTGTCGTCCGGCAGGCCGTCGATGGCGTCCTGGGCCTGTTCGTAGGACAGCTTGGCGGCCGAGCGCATCAGGCCACGCTCGAAGCGATGGCTGCGTTTGCGGCCATCCTTGCCGAACACCATGCGCACGGCCATGCAGGCCCGCGGCTCGCCCTCGCGCAGGGAGCAGAGGCCGGCGGACAGCGCCTCGGGCAGCATCGGTTCGACCCGGTCGGGGAAGTAGACGCTGTTGGCCTTGTCACGGGCCTCGCGGTCCAGGGCCGAGCCCGGCCGGACGTAAGCGGCGACGTCGGCGATGGCCACCCAGACGATCCAGCCGCCGGCGTTGCGCGGATCCTCGTCCGGCTGGGCGTAGACGGCATCGTCGTGGTCGCGGGCGTCGGGCGGGTCGATGGTCACCAGGGGCAGGTGGCGCAGGTCCGTGCGCCCGGCCAGGGTCGGCGGCTCGGCCTTCAGGGCCTCGGCTTCCGCGGCCTCGGAAAAGCCGGTGGGCACGCCGTGGGTGTGGATGGCGATCAGCGAGGCGGCGCGGGCGTCGTCCTCGCGGCCCACCACCTCCAGCACCTTGCCGCGCTTGGGGCCGTAGCGGCGCTCGGACGCGCCGCCCACCTGGGCCAGCACCAGGTCGCCGTCGCGCAGCTCGGCCGCCTCCACGGGGTTCAGCAGCAGGGTCTCGCGGCTCTTGCGGTCCACCGGCTCGACCCGCACCTCGCGGTTCGACTTGCGGATCACGCCCAGGACGCGGTGGGCGCTCTGGCCCAGGCGCTTGATGATCCGCGCCTCGACCTCGCCGGTCTCCAACCGCTCGAAACGCACCAGCAGGCGGTCGCCCAGGCCTGGCGCGCCGGCGGCGGCCTCGCGGCGGTCGGGGGCCAGGCGGATCGCCGGCGTGTCCTCGCCGCCTTTGGCCAGGCGCACGAAGAGCTCGCCGTCGGCGTCGCGCTCGGTGACGTCCGCCACGCCCACCGGGGGCAGGGCGCCGGCCTCGGCCAGGCCCTTCCGCCCGCGCCGACCCAGGGCGCCCGACCCCTCCAGGTCCTTCAGCAGGTCGCGCAACGCCCGCCGGTCGGCGCCCTTCAGCCCGAAGGCCCGCGCGATGGCCGCCTTGTCGGTCTCCCCCGCCTCGCGGATGAAGGCCAGCAGGGCCTCGCGGTCCGGCAGCCCCGGCGAAGGGCGGGCGGCGGGCGGGGTGTCACGGGGCGGGCGCGGCTTTCGCATGGCCTGCTTTAGCGCGGATGGGCGGAGTCGGCGACCTTTCGGCGAGCCCCAACTCTATGTCATCCCGGAATGCGCGCAGCGCATATCCGGGACCGCGGCAAACGCCGGCGCGATCCGCGGCTCTGAGCGGTCTGCCCTTCAGGCGGTCCCGGATATCGGCTTCGCCGATTCCGGGATGACAGATGCGAGGATTGGCTACCCCGCCGCCGCCGCCTTCTTGGCCGGAGCCTTCTTGGCCGCGGCCTTCTTCTTGGCGGCCGGCTTCTTGGCCTTGACCACCTTGGCCGTGCCGGGATCGGGCGCCTTTTTCGCGGCGCGGGCGGGCTTCTTCTTACCGCCGCCCTTTTCCTCGCGGGCGGCCAGCAGGGCCACAGCCTCTTCCATCGTCAGGGCGGCCGGGTCGGCGCCCTTGGGCACGTTGGCGTTGGTGCTCTCGTGCTTGATGTAGGGGCCATAGCGGCCCGACAGCACCTTCACCGGCTTGCCGGTGACCGGGTGGGCGCCCAGGTCCTTCAGCGCCGCCGCCTCGGTGCGGCCGCGCCCGCCGCGCCCGCCGGCGCGTTTCTCGGCCAGCACCGCTACGGCGCGGTTGAGGCCGACGTCGAACACCTCCTCGGCGCTGGCCAGGTTGGCGTAGGTGCCGTTGTGCTGGACGTAGGGGCCATAGCGCCCGATGCCGGCCAGGATCATGCCGCCCTCGTCGGGGTGGACGCCCACCTCGCGCGGCAGGCGCAGCAGGCGCAGGGCCTTGTCGAGGTCGATGGAGGCCGGCGGCCAGTCCTTGGGCAGGCTGGCGCGCTTGGGCTTCTCGTCGGTCTCCTCGACGTAGGGCCCGAAACGCCCGGCCTTCAGCCAGATGGCGTGGCCGGTGGCCGGGTCGATCCCCAGCTCGCGGTCGCCGACGGCCTCGCCGTTCGAGTCATCGTCATTGGCCGCCAGCGGGCGGGTGTGGCGGCACTCCGGATAGTTCGAGCAGCCGATGAAGGCGCCGAACTTGCCGGTCTTTAGGCTCAGGCGCCCCGTGCCGCAGGTGGGGCACAGGCGCGGGTCCGACCCGTCCGGTTTGGCCGGGAAGATATGCGGCCCCAGGGCCTCGTTTAGGGCCTCCAGCACCTGCGTCATGCGCAGCTCGCCGATGTCGCCCACGGCGGCGTGGAAGTCGGTCCAGAAGTCCCGCAGGAGGGCCTTCCAGTCCAGCTCTCCGGCGCTGACCAGGTCCAGCCGCTCTTCCAGGGCGGCGGTGAAGCCATAGTCGACGTAGCGGCGGAAGAACTGCTCCAGGAAGGCGGTGACCAGGCGGCCCTTGTCCTCGGGGATGAAGCGGTTCTTCTCCATCTTCACATAGGCGCGGTCGCGCAGCACGGTCAGGATCGAGGCGTAGGTGGACGGCCGGCCGATGCCCAGCTCTTCCATCTTCTTGACCAGCGAGGCCTCCGAATAGCGCGGCGGCGGCTCGGTGAAGTGCTGGTCGGCGCGGGCCTCGACCACCTTGGCCTCGGCGCCCTCGTTGATGATCGGCAGGCGGCCGCCGTCCTCGTCGGTCTCGTCGTCCCGGCCCTCCTCGTAGACGGCCAAGTAGCCGGGGAACAGCACCACCTGGCCGGTGGCGCGCAGGCCGGTCTGGCCGTCGGCGCTCTCCAGGTCGACGGTGGTGCGCTCGATGCGGGCGCTCTCCATCTGCGAGGCGATCATCCGCTTCCAGATCAGCTCGTAGAGCCGGCCGAGGTCGGGATCGAGCCGCATCTTGCCCGGGTTGCGCTCCAGGCTGGTGGGGCGGATGGCCTCGTGGGCCTCCTGGGCGTTCTTGGCCTTGGTCGTGTAGCGGCGGGCGCTCTCGGGCACGTAGTCCTTGCCGTAGAGTCCGGCGATCACCTGGCGCGCCTCGTCCAGAGCCTCGGGGGCCGACTGCACGCCGTCGGTCCGCATGTAGGTGATCAGGCCGACGGTCTCGCCGCCGATGTCGACGCCCTCGTACAGCTTCTGGGCCGCCTGCATGGTGCGCTGGGCCGAAAAGCCGAGCTTGCGCGCGGCTTCCTGCTGCAGGGTCGAGGTGGTGAAGGGCGGCGGCGGCGAGCGGCGGGCCGGCTTTTTCTCCACCGCCGAAACCTTGAAGGTCGCGGCCTGGACGGCCGCCTTGGCGGCCAGGGCCGAGGTCTCGTTGCCTAAGTCGAACTTGGTGAGGCGCTTGCCCTCGTGCTTGACCAGCCGGGCCAGGAACGGATCGGAGCCGGCGGTGACGTCGGCCTCGACGCTCCAGTACTCCTGGGTCCTGAAGGCCTCGATCTCCATCTCGCGGTCGACGATCAGGCGCAGGGCCACGGACTGCACGCGGCCGGCCGAACGGCTGCCCGGCAGCTTGCGCCACAGCACCGGCGAGAGCGTGAAGCCGACCAGATAGTCCAGGGCGCGGCGGGCCAGGTAGGCGTCCACCAGCTCCATGTCGATGTCGCGGGGGTTGGCCATGGCGTCGAGCACGGCCGACTTGGTGATGGCGTTGAACACCACCCGCTGCACCTGGGCGCCCTTGATGGCCTTCTTCTTGTTGAGGATTTCCAGCACGTGCCAGCTGATGGCCTCGCCCTCGCGATCCGGGTCGGTGGCCAGGATCAGGCGGTCGGCGCCCTTCATGGCGTCGGCGATGTCGTTGACCCGCTTGGCGGACTTGGAGTCCACCTCCCAGCTCATGGCGAAATCGTCGTCCGGCTGCACCGAGCCGTCCTTGGAGGGCAGGTCGCGCACGTGGCCGTACGACGCCAGGACCACATAGTCCGACCCCAGGTACTTGTTGATGGTCTTGGCCTTGGCCGGACTTTCGACGACGACGACGTTCATGCGTGGGGTTCAGCGCCTGGAGCAGGGAAAAAGCAAGGCGCCGTCTGTGGCGGCGCGGGGGCGGAAAGTGGGGGCGAGGGCGCCCCTCTGTCAACGTGCGGGGGATTTCAGGTCCTGGCGGAGGCCGCTGCAGGCCCGTCCTATGCGACCACCACCAGGCCGCCCGCCAGCAGTTCGGCCCGGCCGGCCAGGGCAAGTTCCGTCAGGGCCGCCAGCACTAGGGACGTCGGCGCGCCGGTCTGGCGGGCCAGTTCGTCGATCGAGACCGGGGTCGGCGACAGCAACCCCGCAACCTCGGCCCGCACCGCGTCGGTCTCGGGATCGCAGGCGCCCTCCCACGCCGGCGGCTCCGGCTCAGTCACGCCCCCGCGCAGGCCGTTCAGCACCCGCAGGACGTCCTCGGCGTCCTCGACCAGGGCCGCGCCCTGGCGGATCAGGTCGTTGGCCCCCCGCGCCCGGGGATCCAGGGGCGAGCCCGGCACGGCGAACACCTCGCGCCCCTGCTCGCCGGCCATGCGGGCGGTGATCAGCGAACCGGACTTGAGCTCGGCCTCCACCACCACCACGCCCAGGCTGAGGCCCGAGATGATCCGGTTGCGGCGGGGGAAGTCCTGGGCTTGGGCGGCGCGGCCGGGCGGCGACTCCGAGACGATGCAGCCTTTGGCCTTCAGCGCCGCGTAGAGGTCGGCGTTGTCCGGCGGATAGATGTCGCCGACCCCGCCGCCCAGCACCGCCACCGTGCCGTGCGCCATCGCCCCGTCATGCGCCGCCGCGTCGATGCCCCGCGCCATGCCCGAGATCACCACATAGCCGGCCCGCCCCAGATCCTCGGCCAGGGTGCGTGCGAACCGCCGCCCGGCGGCCGAGGCGACCCGGGCGCCCACGATGGCCACCGCCCTCGGCCTCAGCAGGCCGGCGTCGCCCAGCACCCAGATCAGCGGCGGCCTGGGGTCCAGTTCCAGCAGCAGGCGCGGAAAGTCCGCCTCGCACGAGGCGATCAGGCGCGCGCCCAGGGCCTCGCCCGCGGCCAGTTCGCGCTCAGCCTCGGCCGCGGTGGGGATGTTCAGGGCGCCTGACCGGCCGCCGCGCCGGGCGAGGTCGGGCAGGGCGCTCAAGGCCCGCGCCGGGCTTCCGAAGCGTTCGATCAGGCGGTTGAAAGTCACCGGCCCCACGGCCTGCGCCCTGGCCAGCCGCAGCCAGTCGATGCGCGCCGGGCGATCCAGGGGGGCGCGCGTCACCGGCCGGACGCCATCAGGCGGCGGGCGCCTTGGAGCCGCCGATGCGCGGCTCCTCGCCCTTGAGCAGACGGCGGATGTTCTCGGTGTGCCGGATGTAGATCAGCACCGCCATGAAGGCCGCCAGATAGACCCGGTCTATCTTGCCCTCGCCGCCCAGGTCCACGGCGAACACCAGCAGCGGCGCGGCCGCCGCCGCCACCAGGGCGGCCAGGGACGAGATGCGGAACAGGAAGGCCATGGCGATCCAGGTCGCCCCGGCCATCAGCCCGGCGATCGGCGAGACCGCGATCAGGGTGCCGAAGAAGGTCGCCACGCCCTTGCCGCCCTTGAACCTCAGCCAGACCGGGAAGATGTGGCCCAGGAACGCCGCGCCCGCCGCCAGCACCGCCGCCACCGGCCCGAAGAAATGACCCGCCAGCAGGGCCGCCAAGGCGCCCTTGCCGCCGTCGGCCAGCAGGGTGATCGCCGCCAGGTCCCGCCGCCCGGTGCGCAGGACATTGGTCGCCCCGATGTTGCCCGAGCCGATCTTGCGCACGTCTCCGGCCCCGCCCAGGCGCGTGACGATGACCCCGAACGGGATGGATCCCAGCAGATAGCCGCCGCCGATGGAGGCGGCGAGGGCGAGATACGGGTCGGGACTGGTCAACATCCGAACAGTCTAGGTTGGAGTCCGGGCGGACAAAAGGGGGAGACGGCCTTGCGCCCCCTCCGTCACGTCGGGCTGGCGCCCGCCGCGCCACCTCCCCCGTTCCGCGATGCTTCACGGTGGAGGAGGAAGTCGCGCGCCTCTTCTCCTCCCCTGTGGGCGCAGCGATGCGGGGGAGGTGGCAGACCGCAAAGCGGGCTGACGGAGGGGGCGCAAGGCCGCCTCACTGTCGTCCGTCAAGCCTCGAACACCACCCGCCCGTCCTCCAGGGTCATCAGCACCCGGCCCT